>POVV01000188.1_pt1 | contig 49714 bp, 53 predicted proteins | sample 1560271 | NCBI WGS metagenome assembly POVV01 (sample SAMN08337232, study PRJNA429181) | Bioreactor metagenome, whole genome shotgun sequencing project. | biome: cows' rumen and soil; feature: anaerobic; isolation source: anaerobic chemostat enrichment culture, galacturonate as sole carbon... | reverse complement strand
AATACTCTTGTACATGTGGAAAAACAGTTTCAGGGATTAGCGGATCAATTGTTGGGCAGAACTCTCGTAGTAGATCATATAGATAATGGTATTCGTATTGCAAGGAAGTATAATCAATCTCTTCGTCTAGTTACGTTGGATGGTGAATTAATGAATCCGGGAGGTTCGATGACTGGAGGTGCATTTAAAAACTCCAGCAACCTTCTGAGCAGAAGACGTGAGATTGAAGAATTTGAGCAGACAGTCAGAATGCTGAAGGCAGATATGGACGAGTGCGAACAGATCGTGAATCAGGTTAAAGCAGAACGTGCCTCGTGTTATAGTTCCATTGATGAGCTGCACCAAAAGCTGAGCAAAGCATCTGTCATTGAAAATACTGTAAAAATGAATCTTGAACAGATGCAGATCAGACAGAAGGAGGCTGCACAGCGATACGAAGGCTATCAGTTGGAAAAAGAGAGCCTGGATAAGCGGCAGCAGGAAATCCTGGATAATGAAGATTCTATTCGTATGGAAATTGAAACTTCAGAAAAAATGGAAAAAGAATTAAATGAGAGAATAAGCGAACTTCAGATAGAAATTGAAGCTGAAAAAGAAAAAGAAAGTATAGAACTTAAACATTCTGAGGAAGTGCATCTGGCCTATGCAGGACTTGAACAGCAAAATGTATTTATTTCTGAGAATATGGGCAGAATTCTTGAAGAAATTATTAAGTTTGAGCATGAACTCAAAGAATTGGATGAAAACAAGGGTAATGCGTCTGAAGATATTAAAGAAAAAGAAGCAAAAATAAAGGGATTACAGGATACCATTGAAAATTCTAAAGAACTATTTATAGAAATTGAAAATGAAATTAAAATTCAGGTTATGAAGCGGGACGAGCTTAACCAGAAACACAAGGATTTTCTTGGCAAGAGAGAAGAATTATCAAAACATATGTCAGAACTTGACAAAGAGTGTTTCAGATTAGACAGCCAGAAAGCTACATGGGAAGAAAATTCTGAAAAGCAGATTGATTATATGTGGGAGGAATATGAACTGACTTATAGTCATGCTTTGGAACTGCGTAATACAAATCTTACAGATTTGGCTTATATGAAACGTCAGATACAGACCTTAAAAGGCGAGATTAAAAAACTAGGGGATGTAAATGTAAATGCAATTGAAGAGTTTAAAAATATATCAGAAAGATATGAATTTTTAAAACGACAGCATGATGATCTTGTAGAAGCAGAAGCAACATTGTTAAAGATTATTGATGAACTAGATTCAGCTATGCGAAAACAGTTTCAGGAACAGTTCATCTTGATTTCCAAGGAGTTCGACAGTGTATTTAAGCAATTGTTCGGAGGCGGAAAAGGGACTCTTGAATTACTGGAAGATGCGGATATACTGGAGGCTGGCATAAAAATTGTGGCTCAGCCCCCAGGGAAAAAATTACAGAATATGATGCAGCTTTCGGGAGGCGAAAAGGCTCTGACAGCAATTTCTTTGCTTTTCGCCATTCAAAATTTAAAACCGTCACCATTTTGTCTGTTAGATGAAATTGAAGCTGCATTAGATGATAACAATGTGGTGAGATTCGCTCAGTACTTACATAAGCTGACGAAACATACGCAGTTTATTGTTATCACCCACAGGCGTGGAACGATGACTGCAGCTGACAGGCTTTATGGTATAACCATGCAGGAAAAAGGTATTTCAACACTTGTATCTGTAGATTTGCTAAAAGAAGAATTGGATAAATAGATAGAGATTGTAATAACGGAGGAAAGTATATAATGGAGGAAAAGCAGGGCTTTTTCAAACGCCTGGTGTCAGGCTTGAGTAAAACTCGAGATAACATTGTTTCAGGTATGGATCAAATATTTAATGGGTTTTCCAATATAGATGATGATTTTTATGAGGAATTGGAAGAAACCCTGATTATGGGAGATTTGGGTGTGCATACCACGATGGAAATTCTAAAAGAATTAAAGCTAAAGGTGAAGGAACAACATATCAAAGAGCCCATAGAATGCAGACAATTACTTATTGATAGTATTAAAGCACAAATGGATGTTGGTGAGACTGCTTATGACTTTGAAAGCAGGACGTCGGTAGTTTTTGTAATAGGGGTAAACGGTGTTGGAAAGACAACTACCATAGGAAAGCTTGCAGGTAAATTTCGTCAGCAGCATAAAAAAGTGATTATGGCAGCAGCAGATACGTTTCGTGCGGCTGCAGGAGAGCAGCTGAAAGAATGGGCTAACCGGGCAGAAGTAGAGATGATAGGCGGACAAGATGGTGCTGATCCGGCATCTGTTATTTATGACGCGGTAGCAGCTGCAAAAGCAAGAAAAGCAGATATTCTCTTGTGTGACACAGCAGGCAGGCTGCACAATAAAAAAAATTTAATGGAAGAACTTCGGAAAATCAGCAGGGTCATAGAACGGGAGTATCCAGAAGCGTATAAGGAGACTCTTGTGGTACTGGATGCTACGACCGGACAAAATGCACTGGCCCAAGCTAAAGAATTTCATGATGTGGCAGACATAACTGGCGTTATCCTGACAAAGATGGATGGGACTGCCAAGGGGGGGATTGCAGTAGCAATTCAGGCTGAACTTGGAATCCCGGTGAAGTATATTGGTGTAGGTGAGACAATTGAGGACTTACAGAAATTTGATGCAGATGAATTTGTAAATGCATTATTTTACAGTGATAAAGAAGTACAGGAGGAAGCATTAGAACAGAACTAATGCAGGTCAAGAGAAAGAAGGCGCGAGATGTTAACATTAGAGAAATTTGAAGAAGCAAGTGAGATAGTAAAACAAGTGACAAACCCCACGAAATTGATATTCAGCGATTATCTAAGTGATATGAGCGGTGGGAAGATATATTTAAAGCCCGAGAATATGCAGCATACAGGGGCGTATAAACTTCGTGGAGCATATTATAAAATAAGTACCTTAACGGAGGCTGAAAGGGCAAAAGGACTGATTACAGCTTCCGCAGGCAATCATGCTCAGGGAGTTGCCTATGCGGCAAAGAAATTTGGCTGTAAAGCAACTATTGTCATGCCTACTGTAACTCCTCTTATTAAGGTGAACCGTACCAAAAGCTATGGTGCAGAGGTGATTCTGTGGGGAGACGTTTATGACGATGCCTGTGCTCACGCGTATGAGCTTGCAAAAGAACATGGCTATACTTTTGTTCATCCTTTTGACGATCTTGATGTAGCTACCGGTCAAGGAAGCATTGCAATGGAAATAATTCAGGAGCTGCCTACTGTTGACTATATTCTCGTGCCTATAGGGGGTGGGGGGCTGATTACAGGAGTTGCAACACTGGCAAAAATGCTGAATCCTAAAATTAAGGTAATTGGTGTTGAACCTGCTGAGGCAGCCAGTATGACAGCAGCAGTAAATGCAAATAAAGTTGTTGAGCTAAAGAGTGCAAATACCATAGCAGACGGTACTGCTGTAAAAGCGGTAGGTGTCCAGAACTTGCCTTATGTTCAGGATAATGTTGACCATATTCTGCTTGTGGAAGATGATGAACTTATCGGAGTGTTTCTTGACATGGTTGAAAATCATAAGATGATTGTAGAAAATTCCGGACTTCTTTCTGTAGCTGCTCTTAGACAGCTGGATTGCAGAGGAAAAAAAGTTGTCTGCATTTTAAGTGGAGGGAATATGGATGTTATAACCATGTCGTCTGTGGTACAGCACGGTTTAATTCGCAGAGACCGTATCTTTTCTGTTTCCGTTTTGCTGCCAGATAAACCTGGACAGTTAGTCAGTGTAGCATCAACTATAGCAGAGGCTCAGGGGAATGTAATTAAATTGGAGCACAACCAGTTCGTAAGTACGAATAGAAATGCGGCAGTAGAGCTTCGTATTACTATGGAAGCATTCGGTACAGATCATAAACATAAAATATTGGATGCATTAGAGAAAAAGGGATTCAGACCTAAAATGATCAGTGCAAAACTATATTAATAATACTATTTTGGGGAATTATTAATGTACACATATAAACAGGTGCCGGGGACATTATCCTCGGCACCTGTTTTCTTTCAGCTAAAGTAAATTATAAATAAGTTTATTATTTTCCTCGTCTCTTTTCCAGAAGGGCATGAATTTTATCTGTAGGATTGAGCACAGCACCAATTGTCGTATCATGATTAAGTGAATCAATAATAAGTGCAAGAAATTTGCTCATGTCAGCTTTGACAAAATAAGGTTTATCCTTAACCACCGGAGGAAGATAGGTTAGATTTGTTGTAATCACCCGATCAATATATCCTTTTTCATAATACTCATCAAATTTCTCAAAGCCTTCAGTAAACAATCCGAATGTGGTACAAACAAAGACTCTTGCAACATTAAAATCCTTGAGTTGTTTTGCAACGTCGAGCATGCTTTCTCCTGAAGAAATCATGTCATCCACAATAATCACATCTTTTCCAGCGACATCATCACCTAAGAATTCGTGAGCAACAATAGGATTTTTTCCATTTATTACAGTAGAGTAGTCACGTCTTTTGTAAAACATACCCATATCTACGCCAAGAACGTTAGAGAAATAAACTGCACGATGCATAGCGCCCTCATCAGGACTGATTATCATCAAATGTTCTTTATCGGCCTTCAAATCCGGTACAGCCCGAAAGAGAGCTTTCATAAACTGATAAGGTGGGTTGAAGCTGTCAAATCCACTCAAGGGGATAGCGTTCTGTACTCTGGGATCGTGAGCGTCAAAAGTAATGATATTGGTGACACCCATAGCATTTAATTCTTCCAAAGCAATAGCACAGTCGAGAGATTCCCGTTTTGTACGTTTGTGCTGCCGGCTTTCATACATAAAGGGCATGATGACATTAATGCGGCGTGCCTTACCCGTTGCAGCAGAAATAATTCGTTTGAGATCCTGAAAGTGATCATCAGGAGACATATGATTAACGCGTCCGTTAAGTGAGTACGTGAGACTGTAGTTACAGACATCTGTCATAATAAATAAATCAGTTCCTCGGATAGTTTCTTTAAGAATACCCTTGGCTTCACCAGATCCAAACCGTGGGCAGCAGCAGTCAACAAGGTAATTTCGGGATTCATAGTTGACATAAAGAGGGGAAGAAGATTTGACTTCACAGATGGTATTTTCTCGGAAGGATACAATATAATCATTGACCTTTTGTCCAAGATCTTTACAGCTTTCCATAGCAACAATTTTTAATGGGGCGACAGGAAGCGTTTTTTCTAATAATTCAATGTTTGACATGACTTTCTCCTATGTTTGACGAAGTTTAGCAGACTGGTATCCCAGTCTTCTACATATATGGTTATATCATTTTTTAAATATAAATTCAAGCATGGCTTTAGAAAATACAAAAATAGGGAATTTTTAATCAGTAAAACTGATTTTTCATTTCTCTTTTAAGGAAATAGAAAACGTCTATCAATTTGGATTAAAATGTGATAAACTTGGAAAGTAGCAGAGCAAAAGGAAACAAAAATCTAAATGGACAGAACTTTTATTTTTAAAGAGAGCGAGAGTGCTTTACAATATCAGGCAGATATTGTAAAATCAAGCGGGCAGTATTTGGTTTGTATAAACCCAGTGTGATTTGGGGAAAAATGCTGAGAGAAAATAAATAAAAGCGGATTTAGTTTTAAATAGAAAGGTAGTAGATAAAGATGAGTAAACCAGTAGTAGCTATTGTAGGCAGACCAAACGTTGGAAAGTCTACTTTATTTAATGTGTTGGCGGGTGAGATGATTTCCATAGTGAAGGATACTCCTGGCGTCACAAGGGACAGAATTTATGCAGATGTTAACTGGCTGGATAAAGATTTTACCTTGATTGACACCGGTGGTATAGAACCCGACAGCAAAGATGTGATTCTCTCACAGATGAGAGATCAAGCACAGATTGCCATTGATACCGCAGATGTCATTATATTTATTACGGATGTTAAGCAGGGACTTGTAGATTCTGATTCAAAAGTAGCAGACATGCTGCGCAGATCAGGAAAACCAGTCGTTCTTGTGGTAAACAAAGTGGATAGTTTTAATAAGTTTATGCCGGATGTATATGAATTTTACAATCTGGGAATCGGAGATCCAGTTCCTGTTTCAGCAGCTTCAAGGCTTGGGATAGGGGACATGCTGGATGCAGTGGCAAAATATTTTCCGGAAGGTACCGGAGAAGCGGAGGAAGATGACAGACCCAGGATTGCCATTGTTGGAAAGCCTAATGTTGGTAAATCTTCTATTATAAATAAACTTTTGGGAGAAAATAGAGTTATTGTTTCGGATGTGGCGGGAACTACCAGAGATGCTATTGATACAGATATCGTTCATGAGGGAAAAGAATACATCTTTATTGATACAGCAGGATTGCGCAGAAAAAGTAAAATCAAAGAGGAGCTGGAGCGCTACAGTATCATTAGAACAGTAACAGCTGTCGAGCGTGCAGATGTTGTATTAATGGTGATTGACGCAGCCGAAGGTGTAACAGAACAGGATGCCAAAATAGCAGGAATTGCTCATGAACGCGGCAAAGGTATAATCATTGTTGTAAATAAGTGGGATGCAATTGAAAAAAATAATAAAACAGTAAAAGAGTATGAGAATAAAGTACGTCAAGTCTTATCATACCTGTCTTATGCGGAAATAATGTTTGTTTCAGCAGTTACTGGACAGAGGCTGAACAAATTATATGATATGATTGATGTGGTAATCGAAAATCAAACGCTTCGGGTAGCTACAGGTGTACTGAATGAAATAATGACAGAGGCAGTAGCTATGCAGCAGCCCCCTTCTGATAAAGGCAAGCGGCTGAAATTATATTATATTACTCAGGTGGCTGTAAAACCGCCGACTTTTGTCATCTTTGTAAATGACAAGGCATTGATGCATTTTTCGTATACCAGATATCTGGAAAACAAAATACGGGAAGCGTTCGGATTTAGAGGTACATCATTAAAGTTTTTTGTTAGAGAAAGAAAGGAAAAGGATCAGTAAAATGGAACGAATCATCTGTCTTCTGATCGGGTATGTCTGCGGGCTTCTGCAGACCGGATACCTTGTAGGGAAGATCAAGCACATTGATATCAGAAAAGAAGGGAGTGGAAATGCAGGTTCTACTAATGCCGTTCGTGTGATGGGATGGAAAGCAGGTCTTCTGACATTTGTAGGTGATGTGTTGAAATGTGTGGCAGCCATATTAATCGTAAGATATTTATACAAAGAAAGCGATATAATTCCATTGCTGTCTATGTACGCAGGTGCAGGTGCCACACTTGGTCATAATTACCCATTTTATCTTAATTTTAAAGGCGGAAAAGGAATTGCTGTACTTGCGGGACTTGTAATATCTACTGATCCGTTAATGGTGCCAATCCCGTTGGCAGCATTTTTAATAGCAGCTGTGTTTACAAGGTATGTGTCACTTGGATCATTGCTTGCATCTTCTTTATTCTTTCTGGAGATACTTATTTTTGGAAGTCTCGGGAAATTCAATATGGCGGTATCGTCTCGATATGAACTTTACATACTGGTGCTGTTACTAACCATATTGGCATGGTACAGACATAAAGAGAATATAAAACGTCTTCTTGCAGGAACAGAAAACAGGTTTGGTTCAGGCAAGAAAAAGACAGTTGAGCAGTAAACTAAATAAAGGGAGGAACATTATGGCGAATGTAGGTGTATTGGGGGCAGGAAGCTGGGGAACGGCATTATCAGTTCTTTTGCACGAAAACGGACATCATGTTACTGTCTGGTCGATTAACCAGGAAGAAGTGGAAACTCTATCCCAAAAAAGAGAACATGAAACAAAACTACCAGGAGTAAAACTGCCTCAGGAATTAGTTTTTACCAACACGCTGGAAGAGGCAATTACCGGTAAGGACTTTTTAGTATTGGCAGTACCGTCACCGTTTACGAGAGAGACAGCTAAAAAAATGTGTCCATACGTAAAAGCGGGGCAGATTATTGTTGATGTAGCAAAAGGAATAGAAGAAACTACACTGCTCACCCTTTCACAGCAGATAGAGCAGGAAATACCCCAAGCTGAAGTTGCTGTCTTATCCGGACCGAGCCATGCAGAAGAGGTAGGAAGAAAACTTCCCACTACCTGCGTCATTGGAGCAAAAACAAAAGAAACAGCTGAATACCTGCAGTCAGCATTTATCAGCCGCGTGTTTAGAGTTTACACGAGTCCAGATATACTGGGGATAGAATTAGGCGGTTCTCTGAAAAATGTTATTGCTTTGGCAGCAGGAATAGCTGATGGCCTTGGGTATGGCGATAATACCAAAGCAGCTTTAATTACCAGGGGTATAACAGAAATATCCAGACTGGGCGTTAAAATGGGCGGTAAGATAGAAACCTTTACAGGACTGACCGGAATCGGTGATCTAATCGTAACCTGTGCCAGCGTTCACAGCAGAAACCGAAAAGCAGGATACCTTATGGGACAAGGAAAAAGCATGGAAGAAGCAATGCAAGAAGTAAAAATGGTGGTAGAAGGCGTTTACTCTGCAAAAGCGGCAGCAAAATTAGCAAAAAAATATAACGTATCCATGCCCATCGTAGAACAAGTCAATGAAGTACTATTTGAAGGAAAAGACCCAGGAACAGCAGTTGACGAACTAATGCTTCGCGAATTAAAAAGCGAACATTCAGCATTGCCATGGCCGAAAGCAACTTAGAGAATCCAAGCGATAGCGAAGGATGAACTTAGTGCGAGGCCGTTCTTTGAGCTTGGCGAGGTATTATCGAGCATAGAGAAAAGAACTACCCTGTAAAAGCAACTTAGAGAATCCAAGCGATAGCGAAGGATGAACTTAGTGCGAGGCCGTTCTTTGAGCTTGGCGAGGTATTATCGAGCATAGAGAAAAGAACCAGCAGTTGATATGCCCCCATTTGTTAGATCTTTTTTGGTCTGCATGTAGGAAGCAGTTCAAGTCGGTTCTTTTTTTATTACTATTTGAATATATGTGTTATCTAAAAAAATGTATATACAAACCCCGGCTTCTTCGGAAAACAATCAGCATGTTATTTCAAACGGGGATATAGTCATAATATACGCTATTCTGTTAATCTGCAAACCTAATTAATAATCTTATTCCATAGTTAATAAGTTAAATTCAGTGTTATATGTACATTGAAAATATAATATTGATAGCCATTGAAAATTGTTGTAATCTTAATATAGAAAAGTATAATTTTGAGAGGTAAATATATTATGATAGAATATGTTATTACATCGAAAGCTGATATGGAATTATTGATGGAAAGTCGATTAGAAATGTTGAGAGTAGTAAATCAATTGCCTTGTGATTATGAGTTTAGCAAAGAAATAATAGACAATAGTAGAGAATATTTTAATTGTGATAATCAAACAACAGTATTAGCTATTGACAATTGTGTAATCGGATGTGCAACAATTTGCTACATTAAAATGATGCCCACACTCTCACATCCTTCAGGACAAAGAGCACATTTGATGAACGTATATACTAAGAGTGGATATCGTAGGCAAGGAATAGCGTTACATATGCTTAAAATATTAATTGATGAGGCAAAACAGAAAGGCATTACAGAGATAAGTTTAGATGCCACTGAACAAGGAAAACCTCTATACAAGAAATACAAGTTTGTTGAGTCAGAAGAATGCATGGTTCTTAAGTTAAATTAGGAGCCAAAAAATTTAATTGAAAAAAATAGAGAGGCTATTCTTTAGCCCACTCCATTAATTTCTTCCAAGGATCGCCGAAGTCGCAACCAATTATCCAGCAGAACACAATGTAATACAGGACACTTAGCATGATTGCTGCAATATATCTTATATACTTCATAATTATTACCTCCTAGTTTTATTATATTAAAAATTAACCATTTTATCATAATTATCATACCATATTAAAAAGTGTATAGAAGAATTATGGAAACAGAAAGCTATTTAATATCAGTTTTTGGACTTGATTCAGAATACTATACGATAGGTAGTATAGGTAATGTATGGAATTCTGCTACACAAAAGGTATATAAAGATACTGGAATCAGTGTAGCAGGTGGCGTATTCGAGAGATATTTTATAGATCCAGCAGATGAAAGTCTTAATGGAAGTATAGTTTTTATGATTGAAAGCAGAAGAGTTCCGCATGAAATAGCGCGTGAAGTAGAATATTGGAATGCCTATATGATGGTATTTGAAGAGGTTAGGAGAGAACTGGGATATCCAAGAATGAATCTGTCAATATTAAAAATTGTTGTTTCCTATTTTGTAGGATTGTAATGCAACAGAGGTGGTAAAAATTACCGCTTCACCTAAATGTGTACAAGTTGGGAGTGTTAAGAAATTCTATAGATCCATGTTAGAAGCAAGGAGACATATTAAAATTTATTTGATAAACGTACAGATAAAACTTAATATTGATAGTTAGTAAAAATCACTATATTCTTAATGTATAAATCGTAATTTAAAGAAGAGGTACTATGGAAAAGGAAATTTCAAAATGCATCGAAATTTACAAAAATCAATTAGCTCAGGGGGATATACAGCGTGCGTATTTATTACTAACAAAATATGTTGCAGAATTGAAATCAAAGTTTCCAAAACAATATACAACTGGAAATATTTCATTTGGATATTTAGATTATACGTACTTTCCCTTTTTCAATGATTTTTTGAGAAAGCATAAGCTACGATTTGGAATTGTACTCAATCATGAGAGAATGCGGTTTGAATTATGGCTAATGGGACAAAATGCACCTTTGCAGAAAGAATATTGGGGTCTCTTAAAAAATACAGATTAGAATAAGGGTGTAAAAATGATGCCAAAATATTCTGCTTTAGAGGTGCGCTTAGAGGATTGCATTGATTTCGATAACAAGAATAATATGACAGATAAGATACTCAATAGCGCTATTTTTTTGGCGGAAAATATACAGAAGTTTTTGGAGAATCTTAACTAGGCAAATTAAAAATTAATTGATAAACGTACATTGAAAACTTAATATTGTAAGTTAGTAGTGATTGATGTATCCTAAATTTATAAAAATCAAATTTAAGAGGTAGGTTATGATTGGAAAAACCGTTTCTGTAATTGTTGATAGGGCAATGGGCACATACCATCCAGAACATCCGAATATGTACTATCCGATTAATTATGGCTATATTAGAGGGGTTATGTCACCGGATGGGGAAGAACAAGATGCATATATTTTAGGCGTAAATGAACCAGTTAAAAAATTTACAGGAAAAGTAATTGCAATTATACATAGAAATAATGATATTGAAGAAAAATGGGTAGTTGCACCTGAAGGAAAAATATTTTCAGTGGAAGAAATTAAAAGGCTAACATATTTTCAAGAGAAATATTTTGATTCACAAATAATAAAATAAATTCCAATCTTATATGAAAGATTAACGAACTACTAACTTTGAAATATTGAGTTAGTAGTTTTTTATTGCAGTAAAACTGATATTTTCTTTAAAAAGCAGTATAGTTATAAAGATGAACAGTTTTGTTTTTATTATTCTGTTGATTCAGTTCCGGTGGCGTATAATGGCGACGCCAATCTTTTAAGAAAATACGGAGATCATTGGCAATGTTATTTCATGCTTGGAAGCGGACGTGAAGAAACCAAGAAAATAGAACGAAAATGGTATATATAAATATCGTAATTAACAATTAGTCAAATTTAAAATGAGGAAAGAACTTCTTTAGCAAGTGAATCCAAAGATTCATTTCCATGAAGTGTGATAAAAGGTGTATTGCAATCTTTACATTGCTTAAGTATTAGAGCATTATGCCACATGGAACGATATAAATAATTCTGGGCAGCGATACCATCAAGAAAAGCGGGACTATTTAATAAGCGTGTTTCCAATAATTCGTGGCTTGCAATAAGCCATATTGCCGAGATATTGTTGCTTGCATATTGCTGTATGTGGCTAGGGTATAGTGCCCATCCCTCCATAATTAAAGAATTGCCCCATGAACTGTGAATATCTAAAAGACGACTAATTGCGGGTTCCATGGCTTTGTGATATTGTTGAATGTCTTTTATAAGCTTATCTATAGATGAAGTTGCATAGTAAGTTCTGAAGTCTATTCCTTGCATAGGATTGATAGAAGTGATTGTTTGAAGGGTTTCACCAATGTCATCCGTGGATATGCATTGATATTTAAATTCTGCTGCTAATTCCATTGCAAGAGTAGATTTTCCCGTCATAGGGCTTCCCCCAATAAGTATCACTTTACCCATATTATCCCTCCCATTCCCAATGCTTGTATTGTTATAATTCATTATACCATGCCTTAGCTGAAAAAAAGATATTTTTACATTAACAATTGAATATTGATAGTTGTTATGATATATTACAAGAACACCAGTTCTGTAGTAAGGAAGGAGAATATGAAATGATTAAAAGAATGCCGACCCATTGTGGAGATGAAACTTGTTCGTCATGCGTTGTTGCTGGGGATTACATTTTCTTAGCTCATCATGGAGGAGGACACGAAAAAGAAGAAATTGTACACCAAATGCGAAAAACATTTGAAAGTATGAAGGAAACACTTGATTCTGTTGGTGCAACGCTTGATGATTTGGTACAGATTAATCTTTATCTCAGAGATATTTCTGATTTTAGAGCGGCTGCAGACGTTTTTTCGGAATACTTAAAGGATGTATCACCCGCTAGAATGTCAACAACGACAGAATTTGTTGGTAAGACCTGCCTGTGTCAAATGGATGGAATTGCATATAAACCACTTCAATAATTAAATTTGTACATTTTACTACTCTTCAATTATTATTTAACTGGTTTTTATTGTCATAAATTAACTTAACCTATGAAAGGATGATAATCAGATTTAAGGGTTTCGCAGATATGGAGGTAAACAGTCAGTTGCACATTGATAATCTGATATTGATAATTTGTTTAGGGTGTCTTATAATGACAAAAAGGGATGAGTGATAATATGTATGAAGTTATTTTGTCATTAACAGGCATGTTTGTGGTTGGAATTCTAACATTTGCAGCTGCAGTTCATGCGGACAAGAGAAAAGAAAATGGGAAATTAACCAGAGCATCAATACTTTCCGACTATAAAAGGTTGTTAAATGAAATAACAAATAGGTACAACAAAGGCGATGGGTCTTTGTGGGTAGTTGATTATTATTACAACGTGTTTTTAGTAAAGCGGAAAGCTAATAGATCAAATGAAGTGCTTTACTTGGAGCGTTCGCAAAAGAGCTGAAATAGAAGATTTGGATGACGAAATTTGGTCTCTAATTGAAGAGGGCGAGGAGTATGAAAAATTGGTCGAAAGACTAAACAACAAAATAGAGGAAATGACTTGACCAACTATTAGTATTCGATGGTTGGTTTTTTATTGCTATAAAATAACTACATTAGTATATCACAATAAAATAGAAGAGTTTGTTTTACACATAAAAAAATATTGCATAATCCCCCCTTTTTGCGCATACATTTGTATCAGCAGAACAAGGGGGTATTTCTATGGATTCATTTCAGTTATACAAAGACATGAAAGCTAGAACAAACGGAGAAATTTACATTGGAGTGGTCGGTCCTGTTCGGACAGGCAAGTCAACCTTTATCAAGAGATTTATGGATTTGCTTGTGCTTCCTAATATGACAGATGAACATGCTAAAGAAAGAACAAAGGATGAACTGCCTCAGTCCGCGTCAGGGACTACAATTATGACAACAGAACCCAAATTTGTTCCTAAAGAAGCAGCATCCATTAAGTTGTCGGATGATGTGGAAGTAAAGATCCGCCTGATTGACTGTGTAGGTTATATGGTGGAAGGGGCGTCAGGTCATATTGAAAATGACACAGAACGGCAGGTAAAGACACCGTGGTTCGAGTACGAGATACCTTTTACAAAAGCAGCAGCAATAGGGACTCAAAAAGTCATTCACGACCATGCCACTATAGGAATCGTTATAACAACCGATGGAAGTATAGGTGATCTTCCAAGAGAAAATTACATATCTGCAGAAGAAAAGACCATTAAAGAACTACAATCTATTGGCAAACCATTCATCGTCCTGTTAAACACACAGAAGCCATTTTCCGATGAATCAAAAGCACTGAAAGAAGAAATGGAAACGAAGTACGGTGTGTCTGTTCTGCCTGCCAATTGCGAACAGTTAAGAACGGAGGATGTGCATAATATTATGCGTCAGGTGTTATATGAATTTCCTGTAGCAGAGGTGGAGTTTTTCATTCCCAAATGGGTAGAGATGCTTTCGAGAGATCATCCAATCAAAAAAGACCTTCTGGAAAATGTTAAGGGAATTATGGGCACAATGAAAGATATACGTAGTACCACAAACGGAACACCACAGACTGAGAGTCCCTATATAGAGAAAGTGAATCTAGATAAAATTGAAATGGATACCGGCAGAATAATTATCAGAATCGACTTTGCAAAACAATTTTACTATGAAGTTCTCAGTGAACTGACTGGTACAGATATTAAAGGAGAGTATGAGTTGATATCTGCAATGAAGGAACTTGCATCCATGAAAGAGGAATATACACAGATTAAAGATGCTTTTGCAGACGTTAAGATGAAAGGATATGGTATGGTAAGTCCACATAGAGAAGAAATTGCTATGGACGAACCTCAGATTATCAAACAGGGTAACAAATACGGAGTGAAGATTCGCTCAGAGGCACCTTCGATCCATATGATCAGGGCAACAATTGAAACTGAGATTGCACCCATTGTAGGTAATGAAAAACAGGCGCAGGATTTGGTGGAGTATATCAAAGCAGAAAGTGAAACGCCTGAAGGTGTATGGGGAACCAATATATTTGGAAAATCAATTGAAGAGCTGGTAATGGATGGTATGCATAATAAACTTACAATGATTAATGATGAAAGTCAGATCAAATTGCAGGATACCATGCAAAAAATCGTCAATGATAGTAACGGAGGTCTTGTTTGTATCATTATCTAAGCAGTTAAATATGTTCAATTTAATCATGTATGTAGACCAGTATAAAAATAAAAATCAGTTTCCGCATAGTGGTGTAAGAAAATAAACTATGTTTGGAGGCTGATTTTATTTAATGGGGCTACTAATGCTAAAGCGGATATGGTACAATATTTCACAGGAATATATTTGTGTGTTAAGGAGAAATGATATGAATAAAGCATATGAAAAACTTATAAAGTGTTATGAATATTATCAGTCAGTAACAGATTTTGTTCCGCGAGTAGGACTTATACTTGGTTCGGGATTGGGCAATTATGGGAAAAACATGCAGGTGGTCTGCGAGATCCCTTACGAGAATATACCAAATTTTCCGGTTTCTACAGTACAGGGACATGACGGGAGATTTATTCTTGGTTATATAGGCAGAGTACCTGTAGTAGTAATGAAAGGTCGTGTGCACTATTATGAAGGTTATTCAATTGAAGATGTAGTGCTTCCCACAAGATTGATGAAAATGATGGGAATAGAGACTTTATTTCTTACCAACGCGTCTGGAGGGATTAACAGAAAGTTTCATGAAGGAGACTTTATGATGATTACAGATCAAATATCTAATTTTGTTCCATCTCCCTTGATTGGACAGAACATGGAAAAGCTTGGGACACGGTTTCCGGATATGACCCATATCTATGATGAGGAATGGATGGAATTGATAAGAAGAGTGGCCGAGGAAGAACGTATTCATATACAGGAAGGCGTTTATGTGCAGACTACTGGACCAAATTTTGAAAGTCCCGCAGAGGTTAAGATGTTTGCAATATTAGGAGCAGATGCTGTAGGGATGAGTACTGCATGTGAGGCTTTAGCTGCACGTCATGCAGAAGTCAGAGTATGTGGTATTTCCTGCGTTTCTAATATGGCATGTGGGATTACTGGTGAAGAATTAAGCCATTTGGATGTACAAGCTGTAGCAGATAAAAGAGGCGAAGAATTTGAACGCCTTGTAACACGTGTAATAGAAAAGATGTAAAAAGCAGGTTGAAGAATTACAAAGAGAAGAGGGTGTCAAGATGACGATTCGTATTTATAATGTTAGAATTCTTACTATGGAAGAGAATAAAGGGATTTTTCGAGGCGAGGTATGGATAGAAGGAGATACCATTACTTACGTAGGACCATTCATGATGAATATGGAAAAAAAGTGGGATCAGGAGATAGACGGCCAGGGAAATTTGCTGATGCCTGGATTTAAAAACGCACATACTCATTCTGCTATGACATTTCTGCGATCTCATGCAGATGATATGAAACTGGATGAGTGGCTGAATACCAGAGTATTTCCGGCCGAGGCACAATTAACAGGAGAAGATATTTATTGGCTGAATAAGCTAGCCATAATGGAATATCTGACAAGTGGTATTACCGCTGCCTTTGATATGTACATCAACAAACCTGTAACTGAGCGTGTGGCCTTAGAAACAGGATTCCGTACAGTTATTTGTGAAAGCATTAATAACTATGGGGGGACCCTTGAAGAGGTTGAGTCTGATTATAAGAGATATAATCAGGATATGGACAAAATGATATCTTATCAGCTTGGATTTCACGCTGAATATACAACAAGCAGAGAGTTAATGGAAGGGTTGGCTGCATTAGCTGAACAATATCAGATTCCGGTTTATGTACATTGTTCAGAGACAAGAAAAGAAGTTGAAGACTGCCGGAGCAGAACAGGAATGACACCCATTGCTTATATGAATTCCCTGGGACTGTTTAACATGGGAGGCGGTCTTTTTCATGGTGTACATCTGGATGAAGCAGATTTTGATATTGTGAAACAGAGAAAACTATATATTGTGACAAACCCGGCGTCTAATTTGAAACTGGCAAGCGGCATAGCTCCGGTAAAGAGATACCTGGATATGAAGATTCCTGTGGCTATAGGGACAGATGGCCCGGCAAGTAATAACTGTTTAGATATGTTTCGGGAAATGTTTCTGACAACAGGTTTGCAAAAAGCCGTTTGTGATGATCCAGAAGCGGTTCCGGCCATGGAAGTGCTGAAAATGGCTACTGTTAACGGTGCGCAAAGTATGGGGCTGAGTCAGTGTGATGTAATCGCGGTAGGAAAAAAAGCGGACATGATATTGATTGATTTACAGCAGCCCAATATGCAGCCAATTCAAAATATAGAAAGAAATCTGGTCTACAGCGGAAGCAAACAGAATGTTAAAATGACAATGATAGCTGGAAAGATACTCTATCATGATGGTGAGTATTTTCTGGGTTCTTCAAAAGAAGAGATATTTGCTAAGGCAAATGAATCAGCAAGACGGATATTAGGATAAGTAAGGGGTTAAGAAAGGGGTACTGTGGGATGAAAGCAGCAATATTTACATTAGATACCAGTTTATACAGAGCGAAAAAAGAGAGTACGGCAGCATCTGCGCTGAAGCGCGTGCTGGAGCAAATCGGATTTGAAATAAAGGCGGCAGGTCCCCTTCCGGAAGAGAAAAAGGTGATATCAACAGTTATACAGAGACTTGCGGATACGGAAGCTGTGGATTTAATTCTGACTACAGGTGGTGTGGGAATCAAGAAAAAAGACTGTGCACCTGATGTAGTGACAGAAATTTCTGACAGACTTCTGCCGGGGATTCCGGAAGCACTGCGGGCATACAATATGCGTTATACGAAAAATGTGATTCTTGACCGTTCGGCTGCAGGAATAAGAAAAGGGACGTTAATCGTAAATCTTCCGGAGAGTGCAAAAGCAGCCAAAGAAAGCCTGGAATTTATTCTTCCAGAATTAGTACATGTTGTGGAGATGATAAGTGAATGATGGATATAACTTTTTTGGGACATAGCGGGTTTCTTGTAGAATTAGAAAACGCGTATCTTCTATTTGATTTCTATAAAGGCGAATTACCTGAGATTAATCAGCATAAACAGTTTTTTGTTTTCGTAAGCCATGCACATTATGACCATTTTCGTAAAGATTTATTTGACCTCAGAAAACATATCCCTCAGATAATATTTATTTTGTCTGATGATATAGATGCAGAAAAGGGAGAGGACATTGTTTATGTTGGTGCAAATGAAGAAAAAAAAATAAAAGAATGTAACATACGGACTTTTCGCTCCACAGATGAAGGTGTTGCATTTTTGACAGAGTATGATGGGCATGTCGTCTATCATGCAGGAGACCTGAACTGGTGGCATTGGGCGGAAGAAAGTCAAACCTATAATACAATGATGCGGCGAAAATATCAGAATGAAATTAACAAGCTGTATGGCGTAAAAATAGATGTAGCTTTTGTGCCGGTTGACCCAAGACTTGGCGAACAATATTGCTGGGGACTTGACTGCTTCATGAAGCGTACGGATACCAGTATTGTGTTTCCTATGCATTTTTGGGATAATTATGGAATTTTTGACAGACTGGATATGGAAGAGTGTACAAAAGAGTATATGCATAAGATTCAGCATATATCAGCACCAGGGCAGGTGTTTTATCTAGAACAAAAACAGGAAGAAAAATATGCAGACAGTGTAAAAATAATCAGAGATTAAATTTGTTTTGAAGCAAAGGTGAAATGAAGATAAATGGAGTGGATGATACAATGAATATAAAATTATATACAGACGGAGCAGCCAGAGGAAATCCTGACGGACCGGGAGGCTATGGAGCTGTACTGGAATATATGGATGCAAAAGGAGAGCTGCATAAAAAGGAATTATCTCAGGGATATGTAAAAACTACGAATAACCGTATGGAATTAATGGCAGTAATAGCAGGGCTAGAAGCGTTAAACCGTTCCTGTGATGTAGAGGTTTATTCGGATTCCAAATATGTAGTTGATGCATTTAATCAGCACTGGGTTGACAGCTGGATTAAAAAAGGATGGAAACGCGGGAAAAATGAACCAGTAAAAAATGTGGATTTATGGAAGCGTCTGTTGGCGGCTAAGGAGCAGCATAAAGTCACCTTTCATTGGGTGAAAGGACATGACGGACATCCCCAGAATGAAAAGTGTGATGAATTAGCAACTACGGCAGCAGATGGAAACCAGTTAATTGTTGATGAAGGGGCAGTGTAAATATATGGATAAGTTAAGCACAAGGACATCGGGGATTAATCGTGATATCATAAAATATCTGGCAATGCTTACGATGTTTTTGAATCATTTTGCGCATGTACTGTTAACTCCTGGAACTGTTTTATATGAGGCGTTTCTGGATATTGGATATTTTACTGCAATTACAATGTGTTATTTTCTCGTGGAAGGATACGGATATACACATTCTCGTAAGAAGTATGCCCAGAGACTTCTTTTGTTTGCTGTTATTTCCCAGATTCCTTATACACTGGTATTTGGATTTTATCAGTTAAATATGCTATTCACTTTACTGCTTTGTTTTCTTATTTTAGTTCTTTTGGAGAAAGAAAGTATGGGGAAATGGAGATATGCACTTATTGTTTTAATTGTAGTTTTTTCCATATTTTCAGACTGGGCAATCATGGCGCCCTTATTTACAATCATGTTTGCTGTATGGAAAAATGATAAGAAAAAACAGGTAATTGCTTATGCTATTGCGATACTTATCTTCGGGTTTTTCAACTATCCCTCATATATGATGACTTATGGATCAGGGAAGGCGCTTTTATATACCTGTTTCTCAGTTATGGGAATTGTGGTATCGGGAATTTTTATTCTTTGTCTTTATAATGGACAGCGTGCTGTATGGGGGCGGAAATTTTCGAAATGGTTCTTTTATATTTTTTATCCTGCTCATATAACCTTGTTGGGTCTGATTAAAATGTTTATGTAATTAAAAAAAGATTAGGGAATTTCTGGATACAGTATAGAAAACAGGTGGACAGAAGTAAAAATACATAGTATAATACATAACTGTGTTAAGTAAGACAGACAATCGCGGCTGCAGATGCCGAAAGGCAGCAGACGAGGAAAGTCCGGGCTTCATAGGGCAGGATGCCGGATAACGTCCGGTGGAGGTGACTCTAAGGCCAGTGCAACAGAAATAAACCGCCTGAGATATGTCTCAGGTAAGGGTGGAAAGGCAGTGTAAGAGACTACCGCCTCTCTGGTAACAGGGAGGGCACATGTAAACCCCATCCGAAGCAAGACCGAATAAAAGCTATGTGGCTGCCCGTCACGCTTTAGGTAGGTTGCTTGAGTCTGGTGGCGACATCAGACCTAGATAGATGATTGTTCAACGACATAACCCGGCTTACCGTCTTGCTTAACCACACTAGACTAAACAAAGGCAGGAAAAGTGCGTCTAATAAGATTAATAAAATGTGATGGTGCCCGGTTGTTACAGGTACCATTTTCTTATTTAGAAATACAGTTCAGGTGAAAGGCAGGAAATGATATGGGAATGCAAGTAAATGCAGAATTACCAAAACCGGCAGATCTAAAAGCAAAATATCCATTATCCACTGGTATATTGCAATTAAAGAAAAACAGAGATCAAGAAATCAGAGATATATTTACCGGGAAATCAGATAAATTTGTTGTACTGGTGGGACCGTGTTCAGCTGACAATGAAGATGCTGTGTGTGAGTATGTCAGCAGATTGGCAAAAGTGAATGAACAGGTATCTGATAAATTAATGATCATCCCCAGAATTTATACAAATAAACCAAGGACAACAGGTGAGGGATATAAAGGCATGCTCCATCAGCCAGAGCCGGATCAGGCACCGGATCTTCTTGCTGGAATTATTGCTATTCGTAAAATGCATATTAGAGTAATTGAAGAAAGCGGTATGACATCGTCCGATGAAATGCTTTATCCGGAAAATAGAAGCTATCTGGATGATATTTTGTCCTATGAAGCAATAGGAGCCCGTTCAGTGGAAAACCAGCAGCATCGTCTGACAGCTAGCGGTATGGACATTCCTGTGGGAATGAAAAATCCGACCAGTGGAGATTTTTCAGTAATGCTTAATTCTGTTATTGCTGCACAGAGTTCTCATACATTTATTTATCGCGGTGTTGATGTGACGACTGACGGTAACAATCTGGCTCATGTAATTCTTAGAGGTGGAGTGGATAAGTATGGAACATGTATTCCGAATTATCATTATGAGGATCTGGTGAGGCTTCTCGATATGTACAACAAAAGAGAACTGAAGCACCCTGCGGCAATCATCGATGCAAATCATTCAAATTCAAATAAACAGCACAGAGAGCAGATAAGAATTGTCAGTGAGGTACTGCATAGTCGTAATTATAATCCAGAACTCAAAAAACTGATAAAAGGAGTCATGATAGAAAGTTATTTGACAGAAGGGTGCCAGAGCATCGGCAATGATATGATATATGGTAAGTCTATAACAGATCCTTGTCTTGGTTGGGAAGATACCAAACAATTGATTTATAAAATTGCGGATAATTGTTAGCCACAGAAATAACAATGTTAATAAATACGTGGAAAGAAAGATTTAGTAAACGGTCTTTCTTTCTGTTTTTATTGAAAAATGTTACAGTAGGAGTTATACTAGTAACATAAGGCCCATTTCGCCTTTCGGCGTTATTAACAACATAGGAGGAAACGATGAAGAATAGCATACCAGCAATTGCCTGTCAAGACATTTGGAAAGAATATGCAAAACATTTTAAGAACAGTGAAACTGCAGATGCGTATATAGCAGATATTACAGAATTTGAAGAATATTCAGGCAAGAATTTCTTTTATGCGGTAGAAGCTGATGTAGAGTCTTACTTCTCCTATTTAAAACAGAAAGAAGCCCAGGGGCTGATCAGTATGAGTACTTTGGCGAAAAAGTTATGGGAGCTACATTCTTTTGCTGCATATGTAACTATTCATTGTGAACTTTACACGATACCTGAAAGCTTTGATGATTTTTTCTTTTCCAGACTAAAAAAAATTAAAGCCATTGAAAAATCTGTTCACTGTGTTCCAATAGAAGATTTGGACAAATTATATCAGGCGGCTCAGGAAAATCAGATGGCATATACCATTATTTCTCTGATTCATCGAGTAGGACTGTCTTCAACTGAAATATGTGGATTGAAAATAGAAAACCTGGCGGTTTATGATAATGGCATGTTTGCCTATATTGAAAATAGAGAATGTTCTTGCTTTATCCCGGAAGATATTTTGGTAATCTTAAAGCAATATCTGGCTGAAACTGATGAAAAACAGTTTTTATTTTATAATAAGAGAGGAAATGCTCTTAATAAAATGTATATCAGTCGTATGATTAAGCATTACACATTGAAGGCGGGAATACCGTCTTACAGCGCAGAAAATATAAGAACTACTTGTGGAACAACAATGTTTGCTTTTGGAGCAAAGTCTGGTCAAGTGGCAAGGCAGATGGGCATAACACGGACGCAGATACAAAAATATGATAACCGAAATTACAAGGACCAGCTGCTTGTTAAGTCAAATGAATTGGTGAAAATTAAAATAGAACCCCTGAATAAACAGTAAAACTTAAAATTGAGCTCAAAAGAAACTAACGCTTTTGAGCTCAATCTTTATTTTATTTGTTATCAGTGTATTTTTCTTCACAATATTTGCAGCGATATATTTGCTTGTCCTCGTCAGTAAGTACAAATACATGATCTAGCCCCTGTTCAATAGATGTTATGCATCTGGGATTTTTGCATCGGATAACATTTCTAATATGTTTAGGAAGTGTAAGACGCTTTTTTTCTACTATTTCTTCGTTTTGAATTATGTTTACTGTAATATTATGATCAATAAAACCTAATATATCTAAATCTACTACATCAATAGGACACTCTATTTTTATGATATCCTTTTTTTCCATTTTATTGCTTTTAGCATTTTTTATTATAGCAACACAGCAGTCTAATTTATCAAGATGTAAATATTTATAAATCTCCATGCTTTTTCCTGCCTCAACATGGTCAAGTACAAAACCTTCAGAGATACGACCTACATTCAACGTATTTTTTACCATTATTGTCCTCTTTCTTTTATTTAACTTTTATATCCAACAGAGTAAGAATTAGTGCCATCCGTACGTAAACCCCATACTGTACCTGCTTAAAATATGCAGCTCTGGGATCATCATCAACCTCTACGGATATTTCATTTACCCGGGGGAGGGGATGAAGAACATACATATCCTGAGGCGCCAGATTCATTTTCTTCTTATCCAGGATGTAAAAATCTTTCATACGCACATAATCTTCTTCATTAAAGAAACGTTCTTTTTGAACACGTGTCATGTAGAGAATATCCAGTTTAGGCATGGCATCTTCCAAACGAACTACTTCTTCATAAGGAATGTTATGTCTGTTCAGTACATCATGGCGGATGTAATCAGGCAATCTAAGTTCTTCCGGTGAAATCAAGATAAAACGAATTCCTGGATAACGCACAAGTGCATGAATAAGAGAATGTACAGTGCGTCCAAATTTCAGGTCCCCGCACAGACCAATAGTCATGTTGTCCAGATGTCCTTTTACATTTAGTATAGTAAGTAAATCAGTTAACGTCTGGGTAGGGTGCTGATGGCCCCCGTCTCCGGCATTGATTACCGGGATTGATGAGTGGTGGCATGCTACCATAGGTGCTCCTTCTTTTGGATGGCGCATCGCACAAATATCAGCATAACAGGAAATAGTACGTATAGTATCCGATACACTTTCCCCTTTAGAAGCCGAACTTGAATCGGCTGTAGAAAACCCCATAATACTGCCGCCCAGGTTAAGCATTGCTGCTTCGTGACTTAATCTTGTCCGTGTACTTGGCTCATAAAATAATGTTGCCAGTTTTTTTCCGTCACAGGCATGTGCATATTTTTCGGGATTTGTTTCGATATCCTGTGCCAGATTTAAAAGTTCGTCCAGTTCCCCAATGGAAAAATCCAGAGGACTCATCAAATGTCTCATATATAACCTCCTTGTATGCCCATGCAGGCATGAATCATTTTATCTGTACTGTAGAAGTTCAGCTACAGTTTTACGTTTAGGTGTTTCAGTTTCTCCGTCGAAAATCCCCATCATAACAGTACCTAATCCATATTTTTTTGCAGCAAAAGTCTGGCTGATCATTTCAGCATTGTGGGTAAGGGTAAAATCGCTAACAATTTTACCAATAATAGAAGCGTCTTCAATTGCAATATAACGGGTAATTTGGGTGTTTTTCCAAGAAGGAGAATAAGATGCTGCAGAGATAATAGAATTAATAATAGAATGATCAATGGGATCAGGCTTGTGTTTCTGTATACTTCTGCGGCTTTTCAAACATTCAATAGTATTCATTTATATACCTCCCTATCAAAATTTGTTTCACCTAATCATATACTAAAACAAAAGGTTTTTCAACAGGAATTTGTTTTTGTTTATAGTAAATTTCATCGCAGTATTTTTTCAAAGAGCAGACCTGCACCAAACCAAAGGGGCGCATAATCAAATCGGATTAAGCCCTTCAGGTTATATTTTGCTTTACTGTAATCCCAAGGACAGGCATGATGTTTTTTTAAAAGACTGCCAGATATAAATTCCCCCAGAAAAATAAAGCAGGTATAGATACCACCTCGAAGAAATGGGTTTTTCCCTTTCAGAAGGCGGCAGATAGGAGTCAGAAGGCATGCTGCGCCATAGATAGGAAACATCCATATTGATGTTCGTCCTACTAATGTGAATTCTTTTTTCTTAAACGAATGTAATGCTGTAAATGTGATTTCCATGCACCAGCCAAGGATGCCGCATATAATAAATTTATTCTTCATAAGAAAAGTATGATAGAAAAAAGGGAATTTTATACATTATTTTTGGATCATAAAAACGTTTTGTTTTCTTTGTACCAAAAACAACAAACAGGATTATAATCAAAATAAAATCATGTTGAATAAGACAAGAAAAAAGACTGTATAAAAAATACTTGGGTTCTATTGTCAAATGTATTATAATAAGAGCAGTATGTGCAAAGGAGAAATGTAGATGTCATCATTGGAGGAACTCAGATTACAGCTGGATGAAATTGATGATCAGCTTGTAAATTTATATGAAGAAAGAATGAAAGCCTGCAGAAAAGTGGGTGAACTGAAAGTAAAAACGGGCAGAAAAGTGTCTGATCGGCAGAGAGAGAGAGACAAGCTTGCGGAGGTGGCTTCAAAGGTTACAGGTGATTTTAATAAAAAGGGAATTCAAGAGCTTTATGAGCAGCTTATGTCCATGAGTAGAAAACTGCAGTATCAGCTTCTTGTGGAGGCAGGAGCTTTGGGACGGCTTCCATTTATTGAGGTTCCTTCTCTGGACAGGGAAAATGCACGGGTTGTTTTCCAAGGTGTAGAAGGGGCATATGGTCAGGCGGCTATGCAGTATTATTTCGGTGAAGACTGCAATAGTTTTCATGTACGCACATTTCGTGATGCAATGGAAGCAATTGAAGAAGGGTCAGCAGATTTTGCTGTGTTGCCTATAGAAAATTCTTCAGCTGGCGCAGTCAATGAGATGTACGATCTTCTTGTAGAGTTTGAGAATTATATTGTGGGCGAGACAATTATACCAATTACTCATACGCTTTGCGGACTGCCGGGTACTAAACTGGAGGATATACAAAGAGTGTATTCAAAAGCAGAAGCATTGATGCAGACTTCCCGATTTTTATATGAGCATAGTAACTGGCAGCAAATCAGCGTTGTGAATACGGCAATTGCCGCCAAAAAGGTACTTGAGGATCAGGACAAGTCCCAGGCGGCAGTGTGCAGTGCTTATGCGGCCAAGCTGCATGGATTGTCTGTATTGAATGATAATATTAATGATGAACCCAATAATTCTACCAGGTTTATTATTGTAACGAACCAAAAGATTTTTTTGCAGGATGCGGCAAAAATAAGTATTTGTTTTGAAGTTCCTCATGAAAGCGGATCTTTGTATCAGATTTTATCTCATTTTATTTATAATGATTTAAACCTGACAAAGATAGAATCCAGACCTGTAGAAGGAAAAAGCTGGGAATATCGTTTTTTTGCAGATTTTGAAGGCAATATGGCAGATGCTGCTGTTAAAAATGCAATTCGTGGTTTAAGAGAAGAAGCAAGGAATTTAAAGATTCTAGGAAACTACTGATAAATGTAAGCTGTATTAAACTGCTTTGTGGGACATCAATAGAGAAGAGGAATGAAATGCGTACCAATGAATTATTGCTTTACAAACATATGGAATATGGTAATATACTGCAGGATATGACTTTTTTAATGAAGAACTGTCATAATGAGTATTACAATAGGGAGGATTTGAGCAGTTTGTTTTATGAATGCATGAATTCTCTACTCGAACTATCTGTAAGTCATGGCTTTGAAGGGAATTTGTGGCATACTTATCTTACCTATCTACTGGCCAGTGATGAAAATGCATATAGCACATCGTGTGAAATAATAGGTTCAGTAGAAGGCAGCGTAAATGATATTGCCCTTCATGATTTTGGCATCTTTAAAGAATTATTTGATTATAATTTTAAGCAATTGGAAAAGAACCTAAATACAGGATGCTTTTCTGTTTTGGAAAATTATAAACATATCAATGCAAAAAGCAAAGTATTTAATAAACGAATTCGTGACAGAATCTGCTGCCTAGCAGAAGCACTTAAAGATGCGGAAAGTGCAGTGGTGTTTAAAGATATTGTTACCCAGTTCTACCGGGAATTCGGAGTGGGAAAACTGGGACTTCATAAGGCATTCAGAGTAGAGCATCCTGTTGGTACCAATGTACAGATTATGCCAATTACCAACATCGCACATGTTCATCTTGATGATCTGGTGGGTTATGAACTTGCTAAGAAAAAATTAATTGACAATACCAAAGCATTTGTGGAAGGGAAAAGAGCAAACAACTGTTTATTATACGGTGATGCAGGAACTGGTAAATCTTCCTGTATAAAGGCCATTCTGAATCAATACTATGATAAAGGTCTGCGTATGATTGAGGTTTATAAGCATCAGTTCCAGGACTTAAACGATGTAATCAGTCAGATCAAGAACAGAAATTACAAGTTTATTATTTATATGGATGATTTATCCTTTGAAGAATTTGAAATAGAATACAAATATTTAAAGGCAGTCATTGAAGGTGGATTGGAAAAGAAACCAGATAATGTGTTGATTTATGCTACATCTAATCGCCGGCATCTTGTTCGTGAAACATTTAGAGACAAGGCCGATAGAGATGAGGAACTTCACACAAATGATACAGTACAGGAAAAACTATCTTTAGTTGCCAGATTTGGTGTAACTATTTATTTTGGCTCTCCTGACAGAAAAGAGTTTCAGCAAATAGTGAAAAAACTGGCAGAAAATAACGAGGTAGAGATAAATGAGGAAGAACTATTTCTCCAGGCAAACAAGTGGGAACTTACCCATGGAGGCTTATCGGGCAGGACTGCTCAGCAATTTATAGATTATCTGCTGGGACAAAAATAAAAGAAGGTTAATTCATGAAAAAAAGTGTCAAAAAGGCAGTTTGCATTTTAATGCTATATATATTTACCATCAATTTAATTACCGGATGCAATAAAAAACTAACACCTGAAAAACTAATGTCGGAGGTTACAGAAAATCTGGCAAAAGTAAATTCTGTTTCAAATTCCTTAAACATGGATATTGAGCTAGAGGATGTACTTGATTCTACAAAAATAACCATGGACATGGAGATGGAGAACACAGCCAGTCCAATGGCAGGGCATGCAAGTGGTGAAGCTGAAGTAGAGATGAGCGGAACAAAGGTGGGCAGTGATATTGAAATTTATCAAGTTACAGAAGATAATGAATTCGTTACATACAGCAGTATGTATGGACAATGGGTAAAGGAAAATTCTGGAAAAGAAGAGGAAAGCACATTTAACGGAAATTTACTGCAGAAGGCAGGTAATTCTATTCGGTCGTTTCGGATTGCAAAAGAAACTGTCACTGTTGATGAAAAAGAGTGCTATGAAATGTATGGCGATATAAGTGGTAAGGAATTGCTGCAATTTATGGGAACGGATATGATGGGTGCTTTTGGACTTGTAGAGATTCCTGATGAAAATGCAATAATGAAACTGCAGATTCCTATTACCATAGACATATATATAGATGAAATGCTTCCCGCCAGAATTATGATAGATATGACAGATGTGATGAATGATTTATATGATCAGAACGATAAGAGCACAAATGTTAATAATTTTATGATAAAGTTGGGATACACCGGATTTAATAAGGTAGATAAAATAGAGGTGCCTCAAGCTGTTAAAAGTGCAGTCGAGGCAGCTTCATAAAAGGGATGCTGATGCATCCCTTTTTCAATATTTGAACTGATGTATGAATAAACTATTTTATTTCCTGTATTTGAGAAATATCACTGTCTATCATCATAGAATAGTTTGTATAGTATACTACAAATCCAGGTTTACCTGCATTAGGTTTCTTGACATGCTTTTTTTCAACATAGTCTATTTCTACTTTTTCTCCGCCTCGTGCTTTAGAATAATAGGCGGCAAGCCGTCCAGCTTCCTCAAAGGTTCTGTCTGGAAGTTCTTCTTTGTTTGTCTTCACAATAACATGGGAACCCGGTATTTCTTTAGCATGGAACCACCAGTCACTTCCAGTGGCAAAATTAAAGGTAAGCTCATCATTCTGAAGATTATTTTTTCCTATATAAATATGATAGCCGTCGCTGGAGATATAGTGTAGAGGTTTATTTTTTATTTTTGTCTTTTTCTTTGTAAATTTCCTGCGCATATATCCGGAAGTAATCAGTTCTTCCTTAATTTCAGCTAAATCATCTTCGGTCTGAGCAATGTCAAGAGAAGTACTGATTGACTCAAGATAAGTTATATCGCTATGGGTTTCTTGAATCAGTTTTGAAAGTGCCTCATAGGTTCGCTTCTGTTTATTATATTTATTAAAATAACGCTGAGCATTTTCAAGAGCAGTTTTACTGCTGTCCAAAGGAATAGATACCATCTGGTCGTTGTAGTAGTTTACTGCCTCTAGTTTTTTGGCGCCTTCCTCAAGGTTATAACCATAGGTATGAATAAGTTCACCATAGATTTTATATTTTTCTCTGTTATCGGTGTCTTTTAGCTGCCTGAATTGTAGATCATATTTTTTGCGGCTGCGTTCAAGTGCAGTCTGCACAATCTGCCTCAGATCAGAAGACTTTTGGCGAATACGGGTGAGTGTATTCTTCGAAGCATAATATGTTTCTAGAACCTGCGATATTGAGGGATATTCTATGCGGGTATATTCCATGTAATGGGTAAGCGGCAGAGCAGAAAAATCCTTTGGCTCCTGACCGGAAAAATAAATACCTGCGGAATATCTTTTTTCCTTTACTTCTAGAAAAAACAATGCAAATTGATTAAATAAATGCCTTAGCACGTCATCGGAGAGCTCCTTTGGGGTAATCCTGGAATCGATTCCCGATAAATAACATATTTCCTCTGCAGCCACAGGACTTATTCCGGTGAAACTGGTATAAATTGCTTTGGACAGCGGGAGTGGCTTAGCCGTTAAAATCTGTAAAAAAGATTCTGCATCTATGGTAAGAGGATCAGACTTGTCCATTGTATCCGGAATAAAATACTTTCGTCCGGGCAGAACTTCACGCACAGAACTCATCTGAGCTGAAACATGTTTGATACTGTCAATTATTATACCATCCTGATTGCAGAAAATGATATTGCTGTGTTTTCCCATTACTTCAACAATAAGATCTTTTTGGCAGTAATCACCTAACTCATCCAAATGTTCTATGGTTAAATGAATAATTCTTTCCAGCTTGGGCTGGTATATATTAGTAATTCGTCCGTTACTAATGTGTTTTCTAAGCAGCATACAAAAATTAGGGGCAGTCATTGGACTGGGTTTATTGGATTCGGTCAGATAAATCAGCGGTAGAGAAGCACTGGCTGAAATACAGAGTCTCTTCTGGCCGGCTGAGGTTTTTATGGTAAGCAACAGTTCGTCTGTTTCAGGCTGTGCAATTTTGGCAATCCTTCCATTAAGTAGTTCTTTTTTTAATTCGTTAGCCAGACAGGCTACGGTAATTCCATCAAATGCCATAACTAGTTCCTTTCCTAAATATAATAGTATAACTATTATACCATATAAACATATGTACGGACACATAAAGGTGAAATGAAATATTTCTGCAAAGGTTGACCTAACTGGTGGAACAGGAGTATAATATTTCATAATGCTGTTTAGGCATAATTTTAGAAAAAAGGAAGAACAGACATGATAAAAAGCATGACAGGATTCGGAAGGTGCGAAGTTCTCAAAAGTTCCAGAAAATTCACTGTGGAATTAAAAGGGGTTAACCATCGCTACCTCGATGTAAATATCAGAATGCCGAAGAAACTTAATTTTTTTGAAACGTCAATAAGAGCCTTGCTGAAGCAGTATGTCAACCGTGGGAAGATTGATGTTTTTATTACTTATGAAGATACATCAGAAAATCAGGTTTCTTTGAAATATAATGCTTCATTGGCTGCTGAATATCTCAAGTATATGAAGCAGATGGAAACAGAGTTTGGACTGGATAATGATATACGGGTATCCACATTGTCTCGTTATCCGGAAGTCATCACAATGGAAGAACAGTGCGAAGATGAGGAAGAATTGTGGAATGGATTGAAAGAAGCTTTGGAAGGAGCCTTTGTCCAGTTCGTGGAGACAAGAACTGTTGAAGGCGAAAATCTGAAGAAAGATATTTTAGAGAAGCTGGATGGCATGGACAACATGGTGGCCTGTATTGAAAAACAGTCTCCGGGGATTGTAAATGAATACCGTGAAAAACTAGAGGCGAAAGTTAAGGAACTTTTGGCGGATACACAGTTGGAAGAAAGCCGAATCGCAGCAGAAGTTGTCATTTTTGCTGATAAAATCTGTACAGACGAAGAAGTTGTACGGCTTAAAAGTCATATAAGCCACATGAAGGGAACTTTGGGGGAAAAAGAAGGAATAGGGCGGAAGCTCGATTTTATAGCACAGGAAATGAATCGGGAGGCGAACACGATTCTTTCCAAAGCAAATAATTTGGAAGTGTCTAATCATGCCATTGGTCTTAAGACAGAAATAGAAAAAATCAGGGAGCAAATCCAAAATATCGAGTAAAGGAAGCTAAGTTATTTATGAGTAGTAAAGGAATTATGATTGTTGTATCTGGTTTTTCCGGGTCGGGTAAAGGTACGTTAATGAAAGAAATGATTAGTCAGTATGGTGAGCATTATGCTCTTTCGATTTCAGCAACCACCCGTCAGCCAAGGGATGGAGAGGTTCACGGAAGAGAATATTTTTTCCTTTCTAATGAAGAATTTGAAAAAAAGATTGCGAAAGAGGAACTGATAGAGTATGCTAAGTATGTAGAAAATTACTATGGGACACCTCGTGACTATGTGGAGAAGCAGTTAGAGTCAGGTCGTGATGTGATTTTGGAGATTGAGATTCAAGGTGCATTAAAGGTGAAAGAAGCATTTCCTGAAACATTACTCTTGTTTGTTACTCCACCCACATCCTGCGAACTGAAAAAACGGCTTGTCGGAAGAGGAACAGAAACGATGGAGGTAATCGAGTCCAGAATGCGGCGTGCGGTAGAAGAAGCCGAAGGTATGGAAAAATACGATTATCTGGTTGTTAATGACGAGTTGACGCGGTGTGTAGAGGAGATGCATGCTATTATTCAGGCAGAACATCACAGAAGTTTTCGTAATACTGCATTTATGAAGAAAATAAAAGAAGAGTTGAACAGAAGTTTGAAAGGAGAATAAAAGGTATGCTACATCCATCTTACACAGACTTGATGAAAGTCGTAAACAAAGACGTTGAGGAAGGCGAAACCAAAATTGTAAACAGCCGTTACTCCATTGTCCTCGCAACTTCAAAGCGTGCAAGGCAGCTGATTGACGGTGAAGAGCCTATGGTGAATGCAAGAGAAGGTCAGAAACCACTTTCGACTGCAATCGAAGAATTGAATGACGGAAAGCTAAAGATTATCGCTGAAAATGCAGAAGAATAGAAACAAAGTAAGGGCAGATGCACATAAGGGTATCTGCCTTTTTTCACTACAGGAAGTTCCTGTAAAGTGTATTACCTGATAGTTTAAGTATAATTACATTGGAGGTTTTATGAAAATACTATTTATTTCTCTTGGTTGTGATAAAAACCTGGTAGATACAGAAGTGATGCTGGGCTTGCTGGCATCCAGAGGATATGAAATGACAGATGATGAAACTACGGCTGAAATTATCGTAGTTAATACATGTTGTTTTATCAATGATGCCAAGGAAGAAAGTATCCAGAATATTCTGGAAATGTCTAAATATAAGAAACAGGGAAATTTGAAGGCATTGATTGTTACCGGTTGTCTGGCACAGAGGTATCGGCAGGAAGTTCTAGATGAGATTCCAGAAGTGGATGCAATTTTAGGGACGTCTTCTTACGATAAGATTCTAGATGCTGTAGATAAAGCCTTGGAAGGCCAGCATTTTGTTACTATGACAGATGTGGATAGCCTGCCTGAGGTATCAGCAAAAAGAATGGTTACAACAGGGGGGCATTTTGCATATCTAAAAATTGCAGAAGGGTGCGATAAACATTGTACTTATTGTATTATTCCTAAAATAAGAGGGAATTTCCGCAGTGTTCCTATGGAGAAGATTATAGAGGAAGCGAGATATCTGACCGAGCAAGGCGTAAAGGAGTTAATTCTTGTTGCACAGGAAACCACATTATATGGAAGAGATTTATATGGAGAGAAATCACTGCATCTGCTGCTGAAAGAACTGTGTAAGATCAACTCTCTTCGGTGGATACGCATATTGTATTGTTACCCAGAGGAAATTACGGATGAGCTTATACAAGTAATAAAAGAAGAAAAGAAGATCTGCAATTATCTTGACCTTCCTATTCAGCATGCAAATGATGAAATACTGAAACGTATGGGGAGGCGGACCTCAAAACAGGAATTGATAAATATCATTACTAAATTAAGAACTGAAATACCGGATATTTGTCTTCGTACAACACTGATTACGGGCTTTCCGGGGGAAACAGAAGAGCAGCATGAAGAATTAATGGAGTTTGTGGATTCTATGGAGTTTGACAGACTGGGGGTATTTACGTATTCTCCGGAGGAGGACACTCCTGCTGCTGTGATGCCGGGACAAGTTGATGAAGAGGTCAAGAAAAATCGACAGGCAGAGCTGATGGAACTTCAGCAGGAAATTGCTTTTGATCGTGCTGAAAGTATGGTTGGACAAGAAGTGCTTGTAATGATTGAAGGAAAAGTTGCAGATGAAAATGCTTATGTGGGCAGAACGTATCGAGATGCACCAAATGTAGACGGACTTATATTTGTAAATACGGAGGAAGATTTGAATTCAGGAGATTTTGCAAAAGTAAAAGTTTCAGGTGCAGTGGATTATGATTTGATAGGAGGTATAGTTTAATGAATTTGCCAAACAAATTGACAATTTTAAGGATTATTATGGTACCTTTTTTTGTGTTGTTTATGTTGACGGACATTGGTGGGACTGCGAATAAATGGATTGCACTTATATTATTTATTGTTGCAAGCCTGACAGACCTGCTAGATGGCAAAATTGCGAGAAAATACAATCTGGTTACAAATTTCGGTAAATTTATGGATCCCCTTGCAGACAAATTACTTGTCTGTGCAGCGATGATTTGTCTAATCCAAATGGAAAAGCTGTCTGCATGGATTGTGATTGTAATAATCAGCAGAGAATTTATTATTAGTGGTTTCCGTCTGGTGGCATCCGATAACGGGGTTGTTATTGCAGCAAGTTACTGGGGAAAATTTAAAACCGTATTTCAAATGGGCATGATTATTATCCTGATTGCAGATTTGGGTGGAGTTTTTGATATAGTCGGTACATTATTTGTCTGGATTGCCCTTATATTAACTGTGGTTTCTTTATTGGATTATGTTATAAAAAACAAAGAGGTATTGACGCAAGGAGGCATGTAGAAATGTATCAAGAGGAGATAAAAACAGACAAAGAAGAGGTCACTTTAGAAGAAAAACTTGTGAATGCGCTGATAGATAAAAAGTATACGATTACTACAGCTGAATCTTGTACTGGAGGTCTTATTGCCGGGACGTTGATTAATGTTGCAGGTGCTTCAGATGTATTAAGTGAGGGGTACATCACTTATTCCAATGAGGCAAAGGAGAGGTTGGTAAGTGTAAATAGGGAGACATTAAAAACCTATGGGGCTGTCAGCGAACAAACGGCCAGAGAAATGGCTGAAGGTGCAGCAACGGCCGCAGGAGCTGATGTTGCATTAAGTGCTACGGGGATTGCCGGACCGGGAGGCGGAACCAAGGAGAAACCGGTAGGTCTAGTATACATTGGCTGTTGTGTTCGGGGAAAGACAAATGTGCTGAAATGTCAGTTTGACGGAAGCCGCAGCGAAAATCGCAAGGCCTCTGTTGAATGTGCACTTGAATTGGCTCTGGAAGAGATGAAAAAAGAATAGTTTCGCCAGCCGCAGGCTGTTGTAACCAGAGGGTATTTGACTCTAAATAAGGCATAAATTTTGTCTTATAAATGTTACAGCAGACCTGCGAAACTTGTATAAAGTAACAATTGACGAATGTTGTAAATTGTGCGAAAATAATCAGTATATGGCGTTAAATAAACAGCAGGCGTCTATAGGAAGATAATCATACATATTTGAAAGGAGTTTTAACATGATTTATTCACATGAAGTAGAAATGATGTGTCCGGTAGCCCAAGGTACAAATCACGGACCAGCTCCGATTCCGGAAGAAGCAAAATGGGTACAGGCTAAAGAGGTTAAAGATATCTCCGGTCTGACACACGGTGTAGGCTGGTGTGCTCCGCAGCAAGGTGCCTGTAAGCTTACTTTGAATGTAAAAGATGGGATAATCCAAGAAGCATTGGTTGAAACTATCGGATGTTCAGGAATGACTCATTCTGCCGCTATGGCATCTGAGATTCTTCCGGGAAAGACTATTTTAGAGGCGTTGAATACAGACCTTGTCTGTGATGCTATTAATACAGCTATGAGAGAATTATTCTTACAGATCGTATACGGAAGAACTCAGAGCGCATTCTCTGAGGATGGACTTCCAATTGGTGCAGGTCTGGAGGATTTAGGAAAAGGACTCCGTTCTCAGGTAGGTACTATGTACGGCACATTAGCAAAAGGTCCTCGTTATCTGGAGATGGCTGAAGGTTATGTAACAGGAATTGCACTGGATTCCAATGATGAGATTATCGGCTATCAGTTTGTAAGTCTTGGTAAGGTAACAGACTTTATCAAAGCGGGAGATACACCGAACGAAGCATGGGAAAAAGCAAAAGGTCAGTACGGACGTGTTGCTGATGCAGTTAAAATTATCGACCCACGCAAAGAATAGAATAATAATATCACATTACATAACAGGCAACGCAGAATAAATCAGGAGGACAATTAAATGGCTTTATTTGAATCATATGAAAGAAGAATTGATAAAATCAATGAAGTGTTAAATGGCTATGGCATTGCTTCGATCGAAGAGGCAGAAAAAATTACTAAAGATGCCGGGCTTGATGTTTACGAGCAGATTAAAGCGATCCAGCCAATCTGTTTCGAAAATGCATGTTGGGCGTATATCGTAGGTGCGGCAATTGCAATTAAAAAGGGATGTAAGACAGCAGCAGATGCAGCAGCAGCAATTGGTGAGGGGCTTCAGGCTTTTTGTATCCCGGGATCTGTAGCTGATCAGCGTAAGGTTGGTCTTGGACATGGTAATTTAGGAAAAATGCTTTTGGAAGAAGAAACGGATTGTTTCGCATTCCTTGCAGGACATGAGTCTTTTGCAGCTGCAGAAGGTGCTATCGGTATTGCAGAAAAAGCAAACAAAGTACGCAAAAGCCCACTTCGTGTTATTTTGAATGGTCTGGGAAAAGATGCGGCAAAGGTTATTTCCAGAATTAACGGTTTTACTTATGTACAGACTGAGTATGATTATTATACAGGTGAATTAAAAGAAGTTCAGAGAATTGCTTACTCAGAAGGTCTTAGAGCAAAAGTAAACTGCTATGGTGCAAATGATGTACGTGAAGGTGTTGCAATCATGCATAAAGAAGGCGTAGATGTATCTATTACAGGTAACTCTACAAACCCGACACGTTTCCAGCATCCAGTTGCAGGTACATATAAAAAAGAATGTATCGAGCAGGGTAAAAAGTACTTTTCTGTAGCTTCCGGCGGCGGTACAGGACGTACACTTCATCCGGATAATATGGGAGCAGGCCCGGCTTCTTATGGTATGACAGATACACTGGGACGTATGCATTCTGATGCTCAGTTTGCAGGCTCTTCTTCTGTACCTGCTCATGTTGAAATGATGGGTCTTATTGGTGCAGGAAACAACCCTATGGTTGGTATGACTGTAGCAGTTGCGGTTTCTATCGAAGAATGTTCAAAATAACTAAAATAAGCTAAAAAACAGCATAGAATCAACGTTTATAAGGACTGCTCCGACTTTTCATGGTTGGGGCAGTTTTTGTATGATGATGGATAATATACTGACGTTGGACTTAATGCCTTATTGAGGTACCGAGCGAAAAGTGTGAGCCTACGTCAATAAAGGCTATCGACAAGTCTTTGTAAAGAATTTTGTAATTGTTTATCGTATAGTGGAAAATAATAAGAATGTATTAATCGTAACAGTCAGATATGATCTGTAGCACACATGCAACTCTCAAATGGCTGTTAGAACCTCAGAAAATCAGCCTTCACAGTTTCTATTGAAGAATTGGCTAAAGAAGGGAAAAATTTAAGAATATTAAACGAGAAGAAAGACTAGGTGGAGATATCGACCGTCCGTGTTGTTTGTTGACAGCATGGGCGGTCTGCTTTTTATAAAATATAAGTACCAATTATTTGAGAAATTTGAACAATATTGCTTGAGCCTGTGAATTCAAATTTTACTTTACCCAGACTGCTGAAATATAGTTCCAATTCACTATCCACATCAAATATGCCAGAAGTTTCAGCAGAAAATGCTTGAACTTTTGAATATGGAAGAGAAGTAAAGTCCTTTTTCTTACCGGTAACGCCTTGAACATTAACCGCAATTACGCGCTTATTAGTAAAAACTACATAATCACGTAATCCCTTATAAACACTTAAAACATCCTCACCATTTACGAGTAAAGAGGAAATATCTTTAATTACGTTACCGGGGTTAGTTTGTTTCAGTTTATAAATACTGCCATTTTGAAAATCAATCATTTCTTTTTCTCCTTCAACATTGTATTTTAAAATAATTATGATGCTTTATTGCCAAATCAGACAAGCACTACGCTACCAAATACTACCATAAATTTGTGCGAAATGCAATGATTCTTAATTGATGCATTTTGAGGAGAGGCTGTATTTGCTTTGGCGGTGTACAGAAAATAAATACTATAGTGACTATTTTAGTGGCAGGTATAAAATCACTTTGAGAAATAGAATCAAGATGTTATAATATCAAAGACTCAAAATAAAATGGGATACTTAAATTATAAGCATATATATCAAATAAATTTGTAAAGGGAAAGGACGAACAAAGAAGTTCAAAAGCACATATATTAACAGATTTACAAGAAGAAACGAAATACATTATGATTACCGGAAAATTGATAAAGGAGATAGTTTTATGATTAAACATACGGATACAAATTCTATTGAAGTAATTAATTTTTACAATAGCCCTATTGTAAAAAATAGTACTCCGGTGAGAATGCTGATTTTTTATGTTATTTCCTGTCTCATAGGAATTGGTTTAATGGCAGAAGCGAATTTATACTATATGCTGGGAGTGTTTATTGGTCTGCTTGGTTGTGTAACTATCACTACATTGCTACTGAGTTTTGGGAAAATCAGTGTTGAGACGGCCTGTCTTGTTCCAATGCTGATTTTATGTTTTGTATATACACCGGTAAGTTGGTATACATTTGATGGATTAACGGGATGTACTCCATATTTATCAATTTTATTTTTTACTATAATTACACTTACTTACTATGGCAGAACACAGATGTCCATGTTGGTTTCATATGCCTTTCTTATGTTTGTCCTGATTGTTCACTGGATGTCGGTCTATTCAGGTGAAAAAAGTGAAATTCAGACAATTAACATTTTAGCAGCATACATACTTACTGCTGCTCTGACAGTTAATATAGTGGAAGCCGTAAAGCAGAAGAATTTGAGAACTAATAAAATTATCACGGATATGTCCTTGCATGATGAGCTGACAGGGCTTTTAAACCGAAGGGCCGTGAAACAGGTTCTTAATAAGCTGGATATAATATATGAAGAAGAAGGTACGGATTACATAGTGATTATATTAGATATTGATCATTTTAAAAGCATCAATGATAATTATGGACATGATATAGGAGATAAAGCCTTGAAATATGTGGCTCAATGTATTCAAAAGAACATCCGCTCTACAGACGACGCTTTTCGATTTGGCGGAGATGAATTTTTAATAGTGCTATGTGGAGTGGATAAGAAGATTGCTTCAAAAATCTGTAAGGATATTCAAAATTCCTTGTACGAAATACAAGAAGACTTTAGGTTATCTGTCAGTATGGGGTATTCGCTGCGATCAGAAGGCTCAAGCATAAACGAAATCCTAAAATCAGCTGATGATGCAATGTATCGGAAGAAGAGATATACACATAGTAGTTGAAGTATATATGGAAGTAAAGTGATTTTAGAATTATAAAATAAATATAGAGGAGATATAAAATGAAAAAGGACAACAAAGGTTTTTGGAATAGGTACGCGAAAATATATGATTTTGAAATTAACAGATTTAATGGTCCTGCTTATGAGCAAATGTATAAATCCATGGCAGGGGTGCTTACTAAAGAAATGAAAGTACTGGAACTTGCTACAGGAACAGGATTAATTGCCGTACACATTGCTGATACGGTCAAGAGCATAGAAGCAACTGATTTTTCCCCTAAAATGATAGATGCAGCAAAGAAAAAAGCTGTCCCTTCAAATGTACATTTATCCATTGAGGATGCCTCGGCACTTTCTTTTCCTGATCAATCTTTTGATGCAGCAATTATATCAAATGCACTGCATATTATGCCTGACCCTAAGATAGTGTTACAGAACATAAGAAGAGTATTAAAACCAAATGGAATATTAATAGCACCTACATTTTCTCACGGACATATAAGCAATTCGTCATGGAAATTAAATACGTCTATTCTAAAACTAATTGGATTTGAGACATATTCAAAATGGAGTCCAACTGAATATGTTTCTTTTATTGAAGAAAATGGTTTTCGTGTAAAAAAATGGGAAGTATTAAAGGCAGCATTTCCACTGGTATATCTGGAAGCTGAATTAATTGATTAATTACTTTCAATTTATTGGTGTTTTGAGTTGAGATAGCTATAGCAACACATACACACTAATGAATAAAGGTCATATAATGAAGCAAAAGAACAGAACAAAAGGAAGTGTCTATGGGATTTTCCTTATCATTATCAGGCGGAGGAGCAAGGGGAGCAGCCCATGTCGGTGTGTTAAAAGCGTTAGAAGAAGAAGGGCTTAAACCGGATGCGCTATCTGGGACAAGTGCAGGAGCTATTGTAGCAGCTCTGTATGCTTATGGAATATCTGTGCGTGAATTAGAAGAGTGGGTATACTGGCTTGCCAAAAACGGCAGGCGTTATGTTGATGTGGATTTTCTGGGTCTGCTAAAATTAATGGTTCAAGTAATTTATAAAAAAGAGATTACCATATCTGGCATCATTAAAGGCAGAAGACTGGAAAGACTTATTTGTGATGTTACTGAGGACTGTCAGATAGAGGATATATCTGAAAAATTAATTATTCCTGCTGTGGATTTAAATACGGGCAGGACAGTGGTTTTTTCTAATGGAATGCCAATGACAGAACCTGCGGATAAGATGTTGCAATGGGAAACTAATGGAAGGCTGTGTAAAATTGTAAGAGCAAGCGCTTCAGTTCCAGGTGTATTCCAACCAGTGGAGTTTAAACAGTTTTATCTTGTTGACGGAGGCGTTACACAAAATTTGCCGGTAGATTTGCTCGCTGCTATAGGGGAACAAAATATTTTAGCTGTAGATGTGGGGGCCTCATATAAAAAACCCCAGAGCAACTCGATTTTAGAGGTACTGACCCATTCTTTTGAAATTATGGGTAATGTATTAAAGGAATGTACATCGGAGAAAGAAAAGTATCTATTAAAGACTGAATTGCCAGACAGTGCGGGTCTTTTAAGTTTTGATTATATGCCAGAATGCATGAAGTTAAGCTATGAAGATACAAAAAGGAAGATGCCTCAGATAAAAAAGTCTTTAAATATTTAAAACAGTACAATATTGAAGGTACCGTGATATTATAAATTGCGGTGCCTTCAATGATGATGAATGTAGTAAGCTTAACAAATTTTAAAGTTTTTAAAGGAGATATATTGCGGCTGTTTATATTATGCGGTAATATGGTAAAGTACAGCCCAAGTAAAAAACAAAGACTGTATGTTGAATCCATTATGTTGACCGAGATTCACAAATACATATGACAAGAAAGGGCAGGAGATATGATCTGGAAAGAAAAATATGAGTTGGGTGTACCCAACATTGATGAACAGCATCAAGAACTGTTTCGAAGGATTGATGAATTTATGGCAAATCTACGTTCTGCTGATCCATGGGAAGAAAAAGTAGATGTGGTAAATGAAACCTTAAAGTTTATGAATGGCTATGTAGTTGAACATTTTCGTGACGAGGAGGAGTATCAGCAAAAAATAGGTTATCCAGGTTATGAAATGCATAAAAAAATACATGCTGATATGGTGAATTATGTACTTCATGTTACCGAAGAGTATGAAAAAAGAGGATATGATGAAAAACTTCTTCAGCAGTTTAGCGGGAAGCTCCTTGCTTGGCTGATTAATCATGTTGCAGCAGAGGATCAGCGAATAGCACTGTATGCAATTGAAAAGGGGGTAACCGGAAATGAGTGATTATCTTTATCATCCTTTAATGGAAGCAACCCGCAATGTGTTTCAGCTTATGCTTGATCTTTCAGAGGTTTCTGATCATGTTGTAGACGGGATTAAATATGAAGAGGAGCTGGACATTTCAATTGGTGTTATCGGTGATCTTAAAGGAGAGATTATTTACCACTTCCCCTATGATACATCTCTTGGTATGGTTAATATTATGAGTGGAATGGAAATGAGCGCTGTGGATGAGTTCGTCACTTCTGCGATTTCTGAAATTGCTAATATTATTAGTGGAAATGTATTGACTGAGTTGGCTCAGAATGACATAAAATGTGATATTCTTCCGCCTGTGGTTAATAAGCCGGACGATGATACTTTATATGAAATCAGGACAAGTTGTATTGTTTCCACTTCAGTAGGAGACATGGGACTGGACATTCGATTAAATCAGTCTTAACGGAGATTGAAAAAATATAGATAAATCATCTTTATCGTAAAGGAGCGGATAAAATGGCGGTAGAAAGAGTTGAAAATATGTTTGGCGGTGAAGGTCATGTAATCATTAGACGAATTCTTGATGAAAAGGAACTAAACGGTAAATTTAATTTATATGCGGAAGTGACGTTGGAACCTAATTGCTCACTGGGATATCATGAACACCATGAAGAAAGTGAGACCTATTACATATTATCGGGAGAGGGCAGTTACAATGATAATGGTGTCAGCCGTAAGGTGAAAGCAGGTGATATAACGTTTACAGCTGACGGATGCGGCCATGGAATAAAAAATACCGGGATGGAAAATTTAGTGCTCATGGCTTTGGTTATTTAAATCAATTCATATGTCTGCGTATTAAACAGAAAACTGCACCAGCGGCACATAAACCAAGGAGCATATTGTGCAGAGAACCAAAAACATCCAGGGCACCTTTAATACCGTTTAGTAAAGTGTAAGACTCAAATGTAGATGGCAGAAAAGAACAAAGAAGAAAAGAAACATAGGATGCAATGTATAGGAAGATAAAAGAGAATAGTCCTCTTCCAGTATCTTCTTTATACACTTTTCTTCCGTCTCGAAATTTCATTTTGGTCATAGACCAAAGAAGCGCGATGAGTTCAAAAAAAAGTATAACAGCGGCTACAGCAGTATATGCGGCTAATTCATAATTATCTCCATTCATAATTGTTTGAGGATCTCCGTAAGGAGCAGCACCACGCCAGAAGTTATAAGCAAGAACACCCAAGGTTCCGATTGTAATTAGAAAAGATACCAATCTAACTACAGAACGCGAAAATCTGTAAATTGTTTTTGTTCCATATCTGGCAGTGCTTTTCGCAGGCGAAAGCAAATCAGACATATTTTTCCCGGAACGTTTACGTTGGTGACTTTGTGGGGAATAATATTCTTCATCATATGAAGAGAAGTCTTCTTCGTTATCTTGGTCATCATATATGTCATTTGTACGAAATGCTTTAGAAGGGATAGAACCGGTCATTAAAATTGTCTCATCAGACAGGCTGTCTGTCATTTGCTTTGTTTCTTCGTTATATGTAAAAGGAACATCTTCTTCGTAGGTGACTTCAAAATCTTCATCAAAAAAAGTAGTAGTATTTTTCCTACTGTCCATTTAACTCCTCCTTGGCTTCTTTTATCACGTCATTGTATATCTTTTTTAATTTTTACTCAAGAGAAAACCCAAAACTTTATAAAGTTCTAAGAATTGTTCCCTATTTCTTTAAAAAGTGGTAAAATAAAAAATTGCAGTATGATATAGCATTTATATACAGAAGAACTAGACCGGAGGTTTACGATGATAACGGATATGACAGAAGGTGCTCCTTCCAAAATACTTTGGAGATTTACATTACCGATGCTGGTAAGCGTAATGTTTCAGCAGTTTTATAATATAGCTGATAGTGTAGTTGCAGGTAAATTTGTGGGAGTAGAGGCTCTTGCAGCTGTAGGTGCCTCCTATTCAATAACCATGATATTTATGGCAGTAGCAACAGGAATGAATATAGGATGTTCTATTGTAATATCGCTGTATTTTGGTGCCAGAGAATACAAGCAAATGAAATGCGCAATCAGTACCTCATTAGTAATGGTTCTTGGAAGCAGTGTTATACTGACTATACTGGGATTGATTTTTAGCCGCCCGTTAATGATACTTTTAAAAACACCGAATGATATTTTTAAAGATTCTTCGCTATTTCTGAATATCTACATATGTGGTCTGTTTTTTCTCTTTTTATACAATATTTGTACAGGAATATTTACTGCCTTAGGTGATTCAAGAACACCACTGTATTTCCTAATTATATCATCAGTAGGAAACATTGTGCTGGACCTGCTTTTTGTTATAAAGTTTCATATGGGGGTCAGTGGTGTTGCATGGGCAACTTTTTTGGCTCAGGGAGCATCTTCTGTCATGGTTTTTGTTACACTTCGCAAAAGAATTAAGAAAATAGAGTGTGGTAACTATCAGAGGTTTTCTATGCAGATGCTGAATAAAATTATGAGAATGGCAATACCTAGCATTTTACAACAAAGTTTTATTTCTGTAGGTAATCTTTTTGTGCAGGGGGTAATTAACAGTTATGGTTCGGCTGTTGTGGCTGGATATTCAGCTGGAATGAAAATCAATACTTTTGCAATCATGTCTTTTACTACATTGGGAAATGGAGTGTCAAACTTTACAGCACAAAATATGGGGGCACGAAAAACCGAAAGAGTGGCAAGGGGGTTTTGGTCAGGAATAAAGCTGGTTTTATGTGTGGTCGTTCCTGTCTTTTTTTTCTTTTTTTTCAAAGGAAGTCCTCTTGTAAATCTTTTTATGGGAGAAGGCAGTGAAAAAGCTGCGTCTGTGGGTGTCGAATTTTTAAGAATAGTTTCTCCTTTCTATGTTTTTATTTCAGCAAAAATTATTGCAGATGGAGTGTTGAGAGGCGCGGGGGCTATGTCCGCTTTTATGATTAGTACGTTCTCTGATTTGATTTTAAGGGTAGCGCTTGCTTTTGTGTTAACATATTTTTGGGGAGCTACCGGAATCTGGATGTCCTGGCCTATAGGCTGGCTTATTGGTACGATTGTATCACTGTTTTTCTATTTTTCAGGTAAATGGAAAAAGCACCAGTTGATATAATATGTATATATAAGACCCTCTGATTTGCTGAGTCGAAGAAAATTGAATCATAAGTTTATGAAATGTTGACGTTTTATCTATAATCCATTATGATAAACAATGTAAAATAAGGACAAGGAGTGACATATGAATATTTTAAATATTGAGCATGTCAGTAAAATATACGGAGACAAAAAGATTTTTGATGATGTGTCCTATGGGGTTCACGAGGGCGATAAAATCGGGATTATAGGGATCAATGGTACCGGAAAGACTACGATGCTGAACATGATATCAGGGCGTGACGAACCTGATTCTGGTCAGGTGATCAGACAGAACGGAATCAGGATTGCATATTTGCCACAGAATCCTATATTCCCAGATGCAGCTACTGTACATTCTTATGTCATGGACGGAATTCCAGAAGCAGACTGGACGGCTAAAAGTCAAGCCAAAAGTGCGTTAACTAAATTGGGTATTATGGAAGACAATGATATGATTTCTAATCTTTCTGGGGGACAGAAAAAAAGAGTTGCGCTGGCAAAGGTGCTCGCATCTTCTTTCGATGTCCTGCTGCTTGATGAACCAACTAACCACCTTGACAGTGAGATGATTTCATGGCTTGAAGAATATCTGATCAAGTTTCGTGGAGTAATTATTATGGTCACTCATGACCGATACTTTCTGGATAGAGTTACCAATAAAATATTAGAAATCAGTCGTGGACAGCTTTATGGTTATGAAGCTAATTATTCTACTTTTCTGGAATTAAAAACACAACGAGAAGAAATGGAACTTGCTTCTGAACGTAAACGACAAAGTGTTTTGCGTATGGAACTGGAATGGGCTAAAAGAGGATGTCGAGCCCGCAGTACAAAACAAAAAGCCAGATTAGAAAGACTGGAGGCATTAAAAAATGGTTCAGCTCCGCTTAAAGAGCAGGTAGTAGAACTGGAATCCAGCGAAACAAGAATGGGGAAAAAAACAGTAGAACTTAATCATATTGGTAAACAATATGGGGATAAGCTTCTTATCAAAGATTTTAGTTATATTTTCTTGAAAAATCAGAGAATCGGATTTATCGGAGCTAACGGATGCGGTAAATCTACGTTAATGAAAATGATTGCAGGATTAATTGAACCAGATGAAGGAAATATTGAGGTGGGAGAAACCATACGGATTGGGTATTTTTCTCAGGAACTTCCTCATATGAATACGGAACAGCGTGTAATTGATTTTGTTAAAAACATTGCTGAATACATTCCCACTAGGGATGGCAAAATATCAGCATCTCAGATGCTGGAACGCTTTCTCTTCACCCCTGACATGCAGTATGCGCCTGTGGGAAAACTTTCAGGAGGAGAGCAGAAAAGATTGTATCTGCTCAGTATTCTTCAAGCTGCCCCAAACTTTCTTGTATTAGATGAGGCAAGTAATGATATAGATATACCTACGATGACGATACTAGAGGATTATCTCACATCTTTTCCCGGTATAGTTGTCACGGTATCACATGACCGTTATTTTCTGGATAATGTGGTTGACAGAATTTTTGAATTTACTCAAGCTGGCCTACTGCAGCAATATGAAGGTGGATATACGGAGTATCTAGAGACAAAAGAAAAAAGGTCAGTATTAATAAGAAAAGAAGAAAATACAGATAAGAAAAAAGATAACAAAGAAAAGGATAATCTGTTAAAAATGGGAAAACAGAACCTTACGGTGAAATTAAAATTTTCCTATAAAGAGCAGAAAGAATATGAAGTCATAGATGAGGAGATTGAATCTCTGGAACAAGAGATAAGTGGTGTTGATGATGAGATTACGAAAAATGCAACTAACGCTGTAAAATTATCCGAATTAATTGGTAAAAAAGAAGAGACAGAAAGAAAGCTTGCAGATAAGATGGAACGCTGGGTATATTTAAATGATCTTGCAGAAAGAATAGAAGCACAAAAGACTGAGGTGCGGTAAAGCGTGAAGGGAGTAAGAAAATGGTAAGGAAACCGGTTCTTGTAATTATGGCTGCTGGAATGGGCAGTAGATACGGTGGTTTAAAGCAAATAGATCCTGTTGATGAAGAAGGGCATATTATTATGGATTTTTCAATATACGATGCCAGAAGAGCAGGATTTGAAAAGGTGATTTTTATCATCAAAGAAGAAAATGAAAAAGAATTCAGAAAAAGTATTGGGAATAGAATCAGTGAATTTATGGAGGTGGATTATGTATATCAGAAGCTGGATAATCTTCCTAAGGGATTTGAAGTGCCCAAGGATCGTGTAAAGCCATTTGGTACAGGCCATGCTATTTTAAGCTGTAAAGAAGTGATAGACGGACCGTTTGCAGTTATTAATGCAGATGATTATTACGGGGTGTTCGCACTGCAGGTAATATATCAGTATTTGTCCGTTTTTGAAGATGACAGCAAATATCGATATGCTATGGTGGGCTATCGTCTTTCCAATACATTAACGGAGAATGGCTATGTCTCCCGGGGGGTATGTGAAACAGATGAGCAGGGTTATCTTACCGGTATCATCGAAAGAACGCATATTGAAAAAACGAAAGACGGTGCAGCATATACCGACGATAACGAAAAGACATGGAATAACATTGATGAGGATTGTACAGTTTCTATGAATATGTTTGGATTTACACAAAGTATGCTAAAAGAACTTGAAAAACGGTTTCCGCTATTTTTGGAGGAAAATCTCAAAACATCACCGCTCAAATGCGAGTATTTTCTTCCTACAGTAGTTGGAGAACTGATAGAAGAAAACAAAGCTACAGTAAAGGTACTACAGTCAGAGGACAGATGGTATGGGATAACATACAAAGAGGACAAACAAAGTGTTGTGGATGCTGTCCGTAATATGAAACAACAGGGCGTTTATCCGATGCATTTGTGGAAATAAATAAAATACAGAACAAAAAGAAAGGAACAGATGAATTATGGCAATTTTAGTAGCAGGTGGAGCAGGATATATTGGCAGTCATACTTGTGTAGAACTTCTGGAGAGAGGGTACGAGGTAATTGTAATTGATAATCTGTACAATTCAAGCGAGAAAGCATTGGACCGTGTGGAGCAGATTACCGGGAAAAAAGCCAGATTTTACAAAGGTGATATTCTGGACAGAGAATTTCTGGATTCTGTTTTTGAACAGGAAGATATTGAGGCTGTAATTAACTTTGCAGGTCTTAAAGCTGTGGGAGAGTCAGTGGTTAAGCCGTGGGAATATTACTATAATAATATCTCGGGAACTTTAATTCTTTGTGATGTGATGCGAAGTCACGGATGTAAGAACATGATATTTAGTTCTTCTGCTACTGTTTATGGAGATCCTGCTGAAATACCGATTACAGAAAAGTGCCCTAAAGGCGAAATTACCAATCCTTATGGACGAACTAAGGGAATGCTGGAACAGATTTTAACAGATCTTCATACTGGTGATAACGATTGGAACATCATGCTTCTTAGATATTTTAATCCCATAGGAGCTCACGTATCAGGGTTGATCGGTGAAGATCCGAAGGGAATACCGAATAATCTGGTACCATACATTGCGCAAGTTGCAGTTGGTAAACTAGACTGTCTGGGTGTATTTGGTGACGATTATGATACGCCGGATGGTACCGGTGTAAGGGATTATATTCATGTAGTTGACCTTGCGGTTGGTCATGTAAAAGCAATTGAAAAAATGAGGACAAGTAAAGGTGTACATATATATAATCTTGGTACAGGAACAGGCTATAGTGTTCTGGATGTTGTAAGAGCCTATGAAAAAGCATGCGGCAGAAAAATACCGTATGAGGTGAAGCCACGCCGTTCAGGAGATATTGCAAATTGTTACTGCGATGCATCCAAGGCAAAAAAGGAACTTGGCTGGAAAGCAGAGAAGGGCATAGAAGAAATGTGTGCGGACTCATGGAGATGGCAGTCAATGAATCCGGAAGGATATAGGGAAAACGTGTAATTTTGTTGTTTAAATACAATGATAAGTCATAGAATATTTGTCAAAATGATAGGGAGATTGTTGTGGCGCAATCTCCTTTATGATATAAAAATATAAACTGTAATAAATTAATAAAATCTCTTGACAAAAAAAATATAAATTGGTATGATTAAAAAACAGAACGCACTCTGTTTTTCGCTTAATATAAAAAGTATGGAAAGTGGGGATTACATGAGAAGACAAGTCTATTCTTTATTGGTTGACAATAATCCAGGAGTATTAAGCCGGATTGCAGGACTTTTCAGCAGGAGAGGTTACAGCATAGACAGTATTACAGCAGGAATGACAGCTGATCCGAGGTTTACAAGAATTACAGTCGTAGCTGCAGGAGATGAACTTATATTATCTCAGATTGAAAAACAGGTACGTAAACTTGAGGATGTTATTGAGATTAAGTTACTGCAGGACAGTGAATCTGTTTGCAGAGAATTAATAATGGTAAAAGTTCGAGCCAATGCATCTCAGCGTGCAGAGGTAATATCTATAGCTGATATATTCAGAGCAAAAATCGTAGATGTAGAAAAAGAATCTATGATTATAGAATTAACCGGTAATCAGTCTAAACTGGATGCATTTTTAAATCTTTTAGACGGTTACGAGATATTGGAACTTGCAAGGACTGGAATAACAGGACTTGGCAGAGGTATTAAGGATGTAACATTTATCGATTAATTAAAAAAGGAAGGTTCAGAAGAATTTTCCTGAAAAAGTGTTATAAGTAGGAAAGCTAAAGGTGTATGATCCTTTAACTAATAAATTTTTTAGTAAATATTAAAACCCGATAAACATGAATTTAGGAGGAATTTCAAAATGGCAGCAAAAATTTATTATCAAGAAGACTGTAATCTCTCTGTATTGGAGGGGAAAACTATCGCAATTATTGGTTATGGAAGTCAGGGGCATGCTCATGCGCTGAACCTGAAAGAATCAGGCTGTAATGTTATTATTGGTCTGTATGAAGGCAGCAAGTCATGGAAAAAAGCTGAAGAGCAGGGATTTTCAGTGTTTACAGCGGCAGAAGCAGCAAAAAAAGCAGACATTATCATGATTCTTATTAATGATGAAAAACAGGCTGCAATGTATAAAAACGATGTGGAACCAAACCTGGAAGAAGGAAATATGCTGATGTTCGCGCATGGATTTGCTATCCATTTCGGACAGATTATTCCGCCGTCTTATGTAGATGTTGCGATGATTGCACCTAAAGGACCTGGTCATACGGTAAGAAGCGAATATCAGGTAGGAAAAGGTGTACCTTGTTTGGTTGCTGTTGAGCAGGATGCATCAGGTAAAGCACTTGATCGTGCACTGGCTTATGCTCTTGGAGTAGGTGGAGCTAGAGCAGGAGTTTTGGAAACTACATTCAGAACAGAAACAGAAACCGACCTATTCGGAGAGCAGGCAGTGCTTTGTGGTGGTGTATGTGCATTGATGCAGGCAGGCTTCGAAACTTTGGTGGAAGCGGGATATGATTCAAGAAATGCATATTTTGAGTGTATTCATGAAATGAAGCTGATTGTTGATTTGATTTATCAGTCAGGCTTTGCGGGTATGAGATATTCTAT
>POVV01000187.1_pt1 | contig 49978 bp, 27 predicted proteins | sample 1560271 | NCBI WGS metagenome assembly POVV01 (sample SAMN08337232, study PRJNA429181) | Bioreactor metagenome, whole genome shotgun sequencing project. | biome: cows' rumen and soil; feature: anaerobic; isolation source: anaerobic chemostat enrichment culture, galacturonate as sole carbon... | reverse complement strand
GCTGGAATCCACTTGAAGAGAAAAAATAACATTTTTCTCCGTTTACTAAACGCTGATAATAAACCATATAGGTTTTTATCAGCGTTTTTTATTTCAGGAACATTTGCAGATTCGGAAAGTTTCACTATCTTTGCAATCGCAAACAAGAAGGTGCCATAGCTCAGTTGGTAGAGCAAAGGACTGAAAATCCTTGTGTCCCCGGTTCGATTCCTGGTGGCACCACTTTTAAAATCAAAGAGTTACTTGAATAAAGTAGCTCTTTTTTTGTTTATATACCCTTCGTTTTTCGTCTGTTTTAGGCTGAAAGTTCAACCAAGAGTTCAACCAGAAATCCTCATGAATACAACAGTTAACACACTGTTTTACAAGCAGGAAACACTATCTAATGGTGAGCATCCTTAATGATAATTGGCTGTAAAGATGGAAAAAAGAAATATCAAAGTCTAGGCGTTTCTGTTAATCCTGTCTATTGGGGTTTTAAAAAGAATAGACCAAAGGCTAATTGCCCTAATAAAGAGTACATTAACAAGATTATCGCAGATAAGGAAAATGACTTCACAGAGCAAATAGTTCAACTATTATTAACGGATGCACAATGAAAGAGCCTGTGTTTGCAAACTATGTATAGGAGACCCTAATAACCTAAACTTGCATGAATTTAAACTATTGCTTCTATTTACACTGGGAGAAATCAATAAGAATTATGGTGATCTTCAAATAGAAATATTTTCGTGTGACTAGACTCAAATTATGTTCTCAACTGTTATTCTTCCTATACTGACTGGGCGACACCTCATAATATTCCTTAAATTGCTTACTGAAATGATTCGGGTTACAATACCCCAAATCATACGATATTTCAGCAGATGACTTCTGAGTGTTGAGTAATAATCGTTTTGCATCCTCCATTTTTATATATAATATGTACCTCGAAGGAGACATCCCCGTAATCCTCTTGACATGTAAGTAAAGCTGGGTACGGCTTACGCCGAGGTGTTCCGTCAGATCGGTCATAGAGAGTGATGGTTTATTGAAATTATGAACGATATAATCTGTCAGCTGACTTATGAAAGTCTCGTCGGCATTCGTTTCCACTTGTTCTACCGCTTGCACTCTCGACATCTCTACATAGTGGTTCCGTAGTATCTTTTTATTATATAAAATCGTATCAAGAGACAGGTGAAGCTCTGCAATGTCAAGAGCTTTCTCATATACAGCATCCGCCCGAGCCTCCAATGCTTTACGCTTCAAATCCTTTTGATTCTTATCAAAGATGATCACTACAGGAATGTGCATCATCTGCTTATGACATTTTATCTGGTAGCATAGCTCAATACAATCATCGTGTCTTGCATCCAGTCCTGCGACCACTAGGTCTACGAAATGCGATTTCAATACCAGTAAGGCTGATTCGGTATCAGCGGCTGTGACTATACTGTAGTACTGTTTCAGTCTCTTTGCCAAGACAAGGCGGGTATCCGAATCGTACTCCACCAATAAAACTTTATACGTCTGGTTGGCTTCCAAAGTTCCTTCTCCTCCATGGGAAGACAAGAGAGTAAAAGCTTGCGCCTTTTTTCGATCTTCTTCGTAAATTGTGTTATTGACAATAGTCGATACCCTGAACGTAGTGTCAGTGACCAATGCAGGGTCACTTTTTGTGTCCGAAGGTGGTATATCAGTCAAAGAAGATCCATTCGGTATTTGGATATGAAATGTATTGCCATTCTCTTCAGAAAGGATATTGAATGTGATCCCCAATTGCTTGACCAAACAAGATACAATCATGCTATCCAATCCGTTTAGTAAATAGCGGGATTCGTCACTTGTTTTGAAATACGGTTGAAAAATTGTTGTTTTCTGATCTTCCGTCAACGTGTTTCCGGAGATATAAATTTTCAGTATCACATCCCCTTCACGGGGATGAATCTCTATAGCCCCCTCGCCTGGCTCCTGAGAGTACCGATAGATATTGCTCAACAGGTTTGCAAGAATAATCTCTAATTTTCCTGGATCAAAAGGTACTGTGAGTTCATCTGTCTCCGCCTTTAAGTGGATCACGATGTTCTTTCGGGAGAAAAGAGGTGCAAAGGCATCAATCAGATTCTTCGTAAAGTAGACAATATTAGTGGACACATTGTGTACCATCGCCCCTTCCTGCTCGATGATACGGAACTCCATCAATTGATTCATTAGATACTCGAGCCGGCTAATGCTTCGTTTAAATATCCGTACATCGTCACGTAGCGACTCGTCTTCGGGAAGTATTTCATTTTGCAATATCGAAAGTACAGAGAGCGGAATACTAAATTCTTGTGAGATCAAAGTGAAATAGTCTAGTTTGTAGTTATTCAATCTTTTGAGCGCTACCTGCTCTTGCTTGCTTTCGTGAATCATCCGGTGAGCTTCGAGCCTATCTCTGAAATAGCGGTAAACCAGATAACCGAGGATGCAAAGTAAGATCAGGTAAATGAAGATCATCAAGGTGCTTAACAAGAAAGGGGGCTTTATGACAATTTCCAACGTCTTCTCTGCTAATGCTTTGCCTTCTCCGTTTACTAATTTCATGTTCAGATGATACGTTCCGGCAGTTAGTCCTGTGAACGTGATTTCATTGGAAGAAGGGTTCACTTCGTACCAGTTGGAATCCAGCCCGTCCAGATTATAAAGACAAGTGAATTCATCGGCATTATGACTTTTGTATAAGATCGGATTAACGATAAAGGAAATGAAGTTTTGATAATTCTCCAATGTAATGCGTGGTGTGTAATGAATATGGTGACTCAAAATACCCTCGTCAGAAGCTTCGATTTCTTTGCCGAATAGCTTGAACTTCGAAATGTAAAGTACGGGCGATTGATTGTCCGCTTTCAGGTATTTATCAGGGTGTATGACGAGTACTCCGTTGGTGGTTCCGAAGTAAATATTCCCTTCGTCGTCGGTATAACAAGAGCGAACATTGAACTGATTATTCCTTTCGCAAAGCGGAATGGTATATTTACTCATTGTTCCAGTGGTATCCAGCACATACAGTCCCTCTACTGTAGCTATCCACAGACTACCGTTGCTATCGCCAGATATGCCGCATATATCCGTAAGGGGCAGTTTGATAGCATTGGCTTTCGAGAGCTGATTGTTCTCCAGACAATATATTTTTCCTTGAGTGGTCCCCACCCATAGACGGTCTTTGTTATCCACATAGCACGCCTGTAGGAAACCTTGCTTATAATCCTGTATGACTTCTGTTTTGGAGAGTTTGTTTGTAATCCTGTCATAACAATAAATAGCATCAATAGAAATGGTATATATTTTTGAACCTCTTGCAGTTATATTAAAAAACTCCAAGTCTTGTTGAGGACTCTTACAGAGGTGGGTGAACCGATTAGTTGCCGTTTCCAGTATGTCTATCCCCCCATTTGCGGCTATGAAAATAGAATCACTGTTAAGTGCATGAATAGCGTATACGGTATTTCCCGTCAATGATTCGGGCACATGAGGGTTGGCTGTGAAATGGGCGAATCCTCCTTTCCCTTCTATTCGATACAACCCTTTTGATAAGGAAGATGCCCATACGGTGCCGTCCTCATCGGTAGTCATGCCGATAATGTCATTGTCGATATTAATGCTCTGTTCATTGATCTGCCGGAGAATGCGTCCCGACTTATCAATGACGTTGATACCGTTGCAATTGGTTCCAAGCCAGATGTTCTCTTTTTTATCTTTGAATATTGCATTTCCGGTGATGCCACTGAAGGAGCCGTCCATTGTTTTGAGATAAAAATGCTGCATCCAAGGTTGTGAGTTCTGAATGTAGTAAAGCCCGTTGGTGTAGGTACCAACGACCATATTGTTCGTTTTCGTACGGTGTACGGTGGTAACAGTAGAATTGGTGTTGATGTTGTATTCGTTAGAGAATAGATAATTCTGGAAGAAGCTGTTATTGGCATCATATATGGAGATGCCGTTATGACTGCCTATCCAAAGCCGGTCGAGCTGGTCAGAGCATAACCCACCGATGTTCTGGATGACTTTATGAGAGGTGGTAAGTGCATCTGTGTTGACAGTCTCGAATTTGTCTGTGGCCCGATTAAACCGATAGAGTCCTCCGGCCACAGTGCCCACCCATACATCTCCCCTTTCGTCAGCATAAATACAGAGGATTCGATATGAAGAGTTCTCCATACCTCCAAGGGTGTATGGTTTGCTGTTCTGTAGCTTTGGGTCGAAACAGTAGATGGTGCTTTTGTCTGCCATCCAGAACGCCTGATACTTATCAATGGCTAGACGGGTAGCTCGTAATTCTTCCTTGAGGCGTCGTACTTCTCCGTTACGGATGGCATAGAGCGACTGGTCACCTAAGAAATAAACCTCGTCGCCTATTTGTTGAAAAGATTCAGCATATTCAATATACTTTCCGTTTATTAGTATTTTAGACAGTCGGCCTGTTTCGTAGCAATAGTACGAAAGGAAGGCGGGAGAGGCTATAAGCATCCCGCCCGGTGTGTGGTGCAGGTCGTTTACTTTGACACCTTCCAGTTCTGCGATCGCGTCCAGATGGTAACCATCGTATATATTGAGTCCTTTCTGTGTTCCGATCCATATTCTTCCCAAATTATCGTCTTCGATACTCATCACGGTATTACTCGAAAGCCCGTTGATACGCCCCAAATGAATGTAATCACTCAGAGTATAAGTTTCTTGAGCTGCCGCCAAAGTAATTTTTAGAATCAGAAGGAGAAGAATTGCTATCTTGTTGTTCATGATCAGCGATAAATATAAGTATTTTCCAAGTCACAAAAATAACATAATTGAGACACCTGCTACCTTTCTTTCCTATAAAATGTATTATTGATTGTATCAGGTTTATCAGAAGCTGACTCTATTGTTTAAATTCGTTACCACCTGTAGAGGTACTTTATTGTTCAACTCCAAATCTTCACTTCTCATATGATACGTTTCGACTATGTCCGAGCAGAACTTCGGATCGAGATCATTGTCCTGTATCTTCACCTCGCGGCAGCCGTCCATGTAAAACATGCTTTTCTGCCAAAGAAACTGCGGATAATCGTATGTCCGGCATATCTTGTTGTACCTAAAAATAAGGTTACCCACAGAACGTACATACAGGATCGGTGCATCGAATGCTTTGAAAATATTGTTCTCGATGCGAATATTTCTGTGATACGGCTGGTCGTCAATACTTTCGGGCTGGAAGGAAGGCGAAATAGAGATTGGCGCTTGCCCCCACTCCCAATACGTTCCGTGCTCGTTGCCGGAAGTCATGCAATTCTCAAAGCGGTTGTTGCGGATTGTTACATTGCGCACTCCGCCCGATTCGTACCAATTGGCCAAGTCGCCTTCAATCAATATGGCAGCTCCGGCTGTTTCAAAAAGATTGTTTTCAATCAATACCTCTCCTGGAGTGGTAACTAAGATTCCTCTTGCGCGGTTTCGCTTCTGCAAATGGCAATTTCTGATAGTTAGGTCCGGATACCATGATTTATTTTCAAGCACATCTCCTTTTGCTATTCCTTTGGGAATGTCGTTTGTGAACTTTACTAGAAACGTATTTGGTTTATCGGGGTCTGGCATGGAACTCTCTACTTTCAGAACATGTTCCCGCTGTAATGAAGCAAGGCTGACGTGCCATATCTCGTCTCCTGCTTCCAAAAACCACCCTCGTTCGCAGCGGAGCGTTCTGTTGCCGATTTGCTCTACTATGACCGAGTTGATGCCCCTGACGTTGATAAAGTCATCCCCTTGTCCAGCATGATTGCATCCGTCTATCAGTATTTTACCCCGGCAACAGGTGAAGTGCGAGGCATCATTTACGGTGCTGAACATACGTCCTTCACGGGTGTTGGGGGTTGTGCTTACTTTGATCATCGAGATGTTGGTGCATTTGTTTGCATAAATGCCGTTGCTAAGTGCATGATACAATGTGATGTTTTCGAGATGTGTATCAGTGCTTCGGGTCAGCTCAAAGCCAGTGTATTGATAGGTGTTGCCTTGGCTGAAAGTGATGATATGCCCTACTTTGACGTGTTTTTCAAACAATTCGCCGTGAAAGCGGATGGTGTTCGGGGCAAGTAGTTCCACGTTGTCGCCTCTTAGTGATCCTCCTTTGGTTTTATAAATCTCTAAAGGAGAGATGTCCCGGGTTCTGTAAGCAATAGTTCCGGTCGATTTATCCCAGACGTTGATATGTCCGCTGAGTGTTTCTTTCCAGCCTTCGCCCACGAAATAGAGTTTGTTGCCCTTGATCACGAACGGATACTTTTGCGAATCTATGGACATGTCTATGTAGTTGTCTCCGATGGCGATGATTTCGCCTTGGCTGATGTATGGACGTTCCCAATCGACAGTGAAATTTTTGAGAGTCGAGTTTGTGGAATGTTCTACTTTACACACTCGCATGGAGCCGTGAAAGATAAAGTCTGAGCCTTGTCCATCTATCGTAATATTATGGGTTCTAAAGAGATGGAAAGCGATGGTCATTTCATCGGGTGCACTTTGATTTTGGAAGAAATCATAACGTCCTTTGGGAAATATGATTGTGCCTCCGCCTTGCTCTTTGGCTTTGGATATAGCCTTTTGAATGGCTAAATTAGCCGATTTACGCGAGTCAGGATAAGCTCCGAAATCTGTAATATTAAGGATAAAATATGGGGCAGTACCTGCCCCATATAAATTGCAGCACAGTAGTAAGAAGAATATATATTTAGTCATTTTCTTGTCGATATATTAGAGTATATAAGATATTATTAAGTTCCAAGGGATTTAAACTATTGCTTCAAACCCTTGGAACTAATTCACGATGATAGGTTTTGTTTCTCTTTCCTAGTAGTCTCGTACACAACGTACATTTACCATCTTTGAAGCGGTGCCGTCTCCTTCACTCCAAGGTCGGCTGAGGTAGTGCCAAGGAGATATATTGCTATAATCCCAATCAAAAATCTCATACATATAGGCAGTAGTCGAACTCCCTATGGTGGAAGTCCAATACCCTGATTTACCATCGGCTCCGGCATTGTCTGGAGCACCTACGTTTCCATGCCAGAATACACCCCCCGGTACGAAGCTCAACCCGCTGCTGTTTGTAATATCTCCCTGTGTCTGCCAATACTGCGTATGTTTCGCTTTCAGTGCAGGACTGGCCGGATTCGGATCTACAGAGAGTGCAGCAATCATATTCTTCCAGTCTTTCATATTCGACACATGCCATCCTGACGGACAAACCCCTTGCACTTGCGTTGTCTCGCTTTCGTTACAAACACTTATTTGCCGTACAGCCGTAGGCCAAGTATAATACTGTCCAATGACTTGAGGATCGGAAACAGCTGCACCCGTATAGGTTTTTGAAGGCAGGTCAACGGTTGTAAAGGAAGCACCGTCTGCATATTTGGTAGCCCTAAGATTTTCTGCCAGCCACACGGCATTGCCCACTTTCACTACTTTGTATGTTTCGAGTTTTATTGCATCCCGCCTGTCAATAAATGGTTTCAACATGCCCGTAAGTGTAAGACTGCGAATCTCCGAAGGTTCGGTAAGTACGCTTACTGTCGAGGTGATGCGCCAGTATATTTTTTTAGTCTGATAATCGGCACCGAGATCAGACAATATATCATCAAACAGTGCATGCGTGAATGTATAGTTCTTGTTACCATCGAGCGCTTTTGTTTTCGACTGCGTCATACCCGGAAAAAGAGAATATTCAATCGCATAAGTAACGTTCTTTGCAGTACAGTTCCATGCCATCTCCGTCAGTTGCGTTGAGGCCTGCTCATAGCTCAGCGTGTATGCGGTGTTGTCTGCCGGAGCGCTTACGAGTATTATCGGATCGGCTGCGATTACGGGCAGGAACCGGCGGATTGTAATCAGATTCGTTTCTTCGGAAACAGCCCGGAGCGGATCGTCTACAATCACTTTCCAGTATATTCTTTTCTTTTGCCCCGCCACCATTTCGAACTTTTGTTCCAATAGTTGGTCAAGTTCGCTTTGAGTGATTGAATAGCTTTGCCTCGTTCCGCAGTCAACATCGTGAGAGATGTTCAGTTCCGTATCGAACAGATGAAGCGTGTAGTTGACACCAGTAGTATCACATTTCCATTCAAACAAAACGTTGTCTGCTGCTGTTTCAGATGCCAGCAGAAGAGTACTTTCCGTAGCAGGGATTTTCAGGATCACTGCTTCCGGGTCTTTTTTATAACGTATGATGGTAGTACTTCTTATGGCACTGTTCTCTATCGGGTTATTCAGATTCCCAGTACCTTCTACCTTCCAGTATATCGGGCGGCTTTCTCCAAAATAAGCTTTGTCTTTCTCCAGCAAAGCATCTAGATATTGGTGTGTGAAAGCATGCGATTTCTCCTTGCCACATTCTATCACAACCGGTTCTTCGAACTCTTCGTTCAGGCTAATGTATAATTTATAATCTTCCACCGCAGTCTGGCAATTCCAAGAGAAGATCACTTCCGATTCCGGTGTTACCTTATCCAGTTGTATTTCGCTCAGGCTGGCAGGGGCTTCTAATAGAATGACGTTCATCGGAAGATTACAGCGGGTAATATTTAATTTACGTATTTCATCACACCAAGCTGTCTCGGGGTCCACCACGTCTACCGACCAATATAGCACCGTAGAGGCACCTATTTCAATATTCATTCCACTAAGTATTGAGTCCATCTGCATCGTTGTCAGGTAATAGTCCCGCTTGATACCGGTAGGCACTTCAATACGCTTTCCTTCCAGTGTGGGTTCCAGACTGAAAATGAGTTGATAATCAATATAATTTCGCTTGCACTTCCAAAAAAAGCGGTACAACGAATCGGGCTTCTGGTAATTGAGTGTCCAGATCGTATCATTCTGCGGATAACGTATCTCGACAGGCTGGCGCCCTACTTCATAGAATTCGTTTTCTGTATTGCATCCTATCAATAGCATCGACAGGAGAATGATTGCCAGCAAAATAACTTTAAATATAGGTTTCATTGTTTTATCAGAATTTAATGGTTAAAAGCTCCTATGTTCCTATTGGCTCCGACAACATTGCCCCAGAAGTCTTTGGTGACGGGAAATACTCCTAAGTCGGGCACTGTTTTGCCACTTCCCAGACAAGGTGAACCGAATATTAGTTGAAACGCTTCGAGTATTGCGTTCTTATCCACCTGCTCTTGGTTGGTAGCAAAGTCTTCAATCAGTTTTGCGAACTTAGGGTTGAGCGAGATGTTTTCAGAGTTGTAAGTACCTGTACCCGGTGCAGCCGATGAATAACCGTAAATACAGTTATTCCAGAAATTCACCCCTCGGTTGGATGTAAGCGTTCCGAAATTCACCTTGTGGAACTTATTTTGAGTAGTGGTTGTATTGTAGAATATATTATTTATAAAGTAGAGAGAATTCGGCAGGTTTGAGTAATTGTCGAAAGTAATAGCTGTGTTATCCGCGTGCTGAGCAGCCGATTTTGTTTTTATAAACGTATTGTTGTAAAAATAACAACTACCCACGCGTCCTACTACATCAATGAGAGACGACATTGCCAATCCGTTCTCTTTCAGATAATCGCGTGTACCGTCGTTAATGCTGATGTTGTAGCGGACGATGGTGTTGGTGTGCGAGGCATATCCTTGATTGAATGCGTCATCGGCGGGGCAGAGCAGAAAAAATCCCCCGATATTATTGTAGGTGATATTGTATTCGAACAATGTATTTTGGCAGTTCTGATCGCAGTCGAAGGCTTGACCGTCCCAAGTAGCTTTGTGATCTTGAACGATATTATAGCGGAACACTGTGTTGTCGCTGTGAATACACCAGATAGCTGCAGCAGCCTCAGCTGCGAATGAAACGCCTTCGGGCGAGAAGTCTCCCTTGGCACAGTTGCGTACGATATTGCCTTCGACGATAGCCCCGTCGGCTCCGTTCACGATGATCTGATCGCCGGGAATACCTTCAAAAATATTGTTGCGAAATACGAAATTAGTATTTGCCTTACGCTTCGAACGGTCGCCTGTGCTAAGATAACCTGCCAATCCGTCTCGCTGACAATTCACTATCCAGCAGTTCTCCACACGAATGTCATTGAAAGAGGATGGAATGTTTCCCTCAACCACGTTGTAATAGTGTATACCGGCTCCACCTCCGTTGAGATGATGTGTTTTGGTTCCATACACATCGGCAATAGTACAGCCTTTGATATAGATATGGTTCATCACACCGCCTTGGATGTTGTCGGCATTTATCCGGATTCCTGCCGATTTGGGACGGGGAGATTCTCCTTTGTTGGTAATTTTAAGATCATGTAGCTCCCAATACTGGATATTTTGAATCAATATGGTTTCATCCTTTTGCCCCATGCCATTTATTTCCGGTAATGGTAAGGATTCGTCTCCATAAGAACCGATGACGATAGGTTTCTCTGCCGTACCGTTTCCTTTCAGTACCAGTGTGCCTTTATAGATAGAGCCGCGCTTGATAAGGATCGTGTCTCCTGGCTGCCAGGTCCGCTCCATGATACGTGCCACGCTTTCCCATGCTTGAGAAGGTGAGTGTCCTGTATTATAATACGCTCCGACTTCGGGGTCGATATAGTAACGGCTTTTGTATGAAACGTCATCGGATTGCTGGATGATTCCGTGAAAGCTTGAGTCGTCTTTGCAACTGATGAAAGTTGTGAGTAAGAGGAAATATACAATTGATATGAATTGATTGATTTTCATGATTCATTTTTTTGGCAAGTTATTTAATTTCATTCATAATGCAACGTACCGGATAACAACGGTTTTCGACAGTGGGTACGGTGGCATAGCCTTGCAGGTAAATACCTTCCGCATCATCGTATAGTCCCATCATGGCAGCTTTCCCTTTATTGTCGTCCAATGCCACCTCGCCCCATGCAAACTGTAATCCTTTCAGGTACGGGGTAGAAGTCCAGAATCCGGCGAACGGTAAGTCCGAATCGGGGCCTTGAGTGATTAATTCTACTCCTTCATGCCAGTAGTAACCAGAAGCAATAACATTCAACCGTGTAGAATTCGTTACGGTCGAGGTTGTTTTCCAGTAAGACGGGTCTTTTATTTTATTTGCACCGTCATACATCCCCAGATATTGGCGCAACTTGTCGAACTCTGCATAAGACGGCAAGTGCCATCCGTCAGGACAAATACCTTGAATAGGCCCTCCGGCAAGTGTTTTTGCTTTCGCTTCATCCCATGTTGAACGTACCGCTGTAGCCCACGTGTAATAACTCCCCGCTTTGCGATTGTATATAGGGTCGGCGGTAGCAGCTTTTTTGGCTGCAAACGGCAATTCGCTTCCGTCGGCATAGTGCGTGGCACGCAGATTCTCTGCCATGATAGTCATGAGCGAACCGTCTGCCATCACGAATTGGCGAGCTTCGTAGGTTTCGTTATCTCTTTCGTCTACAAAGTTTTCTACGGAGAGTATCGCATTGAAATAGCGCCAGGAAGAAGTGATCTTATCCCCATTGGAGGTTTGCTCCACTTTCCAGAAGAAACGTTTGATACTTCCGAAATCCGGCCATACCCCGCGCAATACGTCGAGAAGTTCTTTGTTTTTCAGTTTCAAGGACTCCGAAGTCCCCATGTCAACTTCATAAGCATTCTCAAAATGCATATCTGTATCAATAAATACTTTATAAGTTGAATTTTCACGCACTTCCCAAGTGAATGCCTGCATCTGATCGGGCTTGAAGAAGTCGATCTTTACGGTAGCCCCTTCCGATGGATAGATCTGTCGCGTCCAGGTAGGGTCTACATTCTGCACTTCAGGCTGGCATGCTGTCACCAAAAGCAGCAAGAAGCAACCGGCTATTATGGATTGGTATTTATGTTTCATAATCGTTTATCAAGTTAGATGGGTTAATAATTGGGATTCTGGTCGTTCTTTATATTTGCATTGGAGTTGATCTCTTTCTGCGGAATAGGCCATAGATAATCCCTGTTTTTATTAAACGAGCGACGGTCCACTACCATCGGGACGTATTGCCAGTCGGCGGAGGTATTCCCGTTAGAGTACCATTTCATCTTCGATACATCCAGTCCGATAGCATCTGTCATTACCTTTTCCGCTATTTTCCAGCGGCGGATGTCAAACCAGCGTTGTCCCTCATTGAAAAGTTCCACACGGCGTTCGTTACGGATCAGTTCTCTCATCGTTTCCCTGGTCAGATCGGGGAGCGATGCAGTGAGTGAAATCATGCCCACTCGTGCACGGAGTTCGTCTATCAGCGGATAAGCCCCTTTCGGTCCGTTGACTTCGTTTTCGGCTTCTGCCCATGCTAGAAGCACTTCGCCATAACGCATTAGGATTTTGTCGCAACCGTCATTTTGAGTATTAGCCAGCTTCTCGTTTGCTCCCTTCTTCGGACGGAATCCAGTGAGGTTGCCCCAGCTTGCCGGAATCCAATTCTTTTGATAGCGCGACTCAGCATCCAGACGATATTCGTATCCTGGACAAAGAATTGAGAGGTGCAGACGCGGATCTCTTTTTTCGAAAGGACGGTCGGAGTTGTAAGTAGGATCTTTGGGTATGGAGCCACCTGTTTCCGCTTCCAGTGTTTTTATAGGCAAGCCGTTACTGGTAAAAAAGCTCTCTACCGCAGACAGTGTGGTCTGAAATGAATTCCAATGATACCAGAGCATAGTCATATTGCTCGAGCGGATATCCGTAACATAGTTGACTTTGAATATCACCTCTTTGTTGGCATTGTCGTCGATGCCCTCTTCCATGAATAGCTTCGTGAAATTGGGATAAAGGGAATATCCTAATTTCTGAATTTCTTTGGCACAGTTGATTACTGTTTGATGGTCATACTGGTATTGCGCCAGACGCAAGCGGAGCATGTAAGCCGAACCTTTGCAAGCCACTTCTCCACCGATAATGTTCTTCAGATTGTCTATGGCGTACTCCGTGTCATTCTGTATGAACAGAAGCACTTTCTCTAATTCGTCCCGTGCGGGATTGTCCAACGGAGCATTTTCATCTAACAGGGGCACGCGTCCGTAGAAATTCACCAAGTCAAAATAGAAGAATGCTCTCATAAAGCGTGTTTCAGCTATAATAGAATTTATTTCCGCAGGTGTTAGAGCACTAGTTTGTTCCAGACTGCGAAGCAACCCGTTGCAACGGGAGATCGCTTGCCAGTTTTTCGTCCATTTGTATTGTGCCCACCAGCTATCCGCTGTTTGTGTTCCTTTGGCAAATTCTGCCGAGAACTCCCATGTGTTGGGATTGAATGAATTGTCACTCATATTCTCATACGTGTATGGGGTGATGTAGCTGGGCGAATCGTCATATAGACAATAGTAAATTCCAGCTAGTAGGCTGCGTGCCTGATCTACTCCTTCTAGAAATGTATCAGGAGATGATTTATCCGTGGGGATGGTATTCAGGTAATCCGAACATCCGCCAGCCACAACCAGCAATAGGGTTGACAGCATATATTTGATTGAATACTTTATCATGGGTTAAAAGGTTACATTAATTCCTGTGGTGAATGTTTTAACTAGCGGGTAAGCATATATATTAGTTGGCTCTACTCCTGCCCGTTCGGGATCGAAACCTTTGTAGGAAGTGATCGTGAACAGGTTTTGCCCGCTTATATAGATACGTACTCCAGAGATACGAATCTTCTTCAAAAAAGCATTGGGAAATGTGTATCCCAGTTCCAGATTCTTCAAGCGCAGATAAGACATGTCCTCTACATAGTAGGATGATTTGATGGCCGAACGTTGACTGTCTATGAAAACACGTTGGTACGTATTATTCGGATTTTCAGGAGTCCAGCGGTCTATCATCCATTCAGCTGTATTGTAACCGTTGAAGAAAGGAGACACCAGCTCGCCCGAACTCCAACCTTGGCCACCGTATACACCTTGCAAGAAAAACGTGAGGTCGAGTCCTTTGTATCTCAATCCAGTTGTGAAAGAGTAAATGAAATCCGGCGACGGATTGCCGAGTGCCACTCGATCGTGGTCAATATCAATGATACCGTCATTGTTCTGATCCTTAAAACGGATGTCGCCCGGAGCGGCTACCAGTCCCGAATAAGAATTAACAGGATTGCTAAAGCGGTCGAATGTGACTAAGTGCTTGTGTATTTCGTCATCCGACTGATAGATACCTTCAATCTCATATCCATATAGGGTATTAATGGGCAAACCTTCTTGCAAAATAATTCCGGTCGTATTGTTGAGGATCGGACTTTGACCTTTCAGATCGGTGATCTTGTTCTTGTTGAACGAGATATTACCTCCTGCATTGAATCCCAGTCCTGATTTCAGGTCTTTACTGTACGAAACGGAGAACTCGCATCCGGTATTGCGCATGGCTCCGGCATTCTTCCAAGGTATTTCCATATATCCGAAGGTGTCTGAAATGGGAAGCTGCATCAAAATGTTTTTCGTATTTTTAATATAGAAGTCGCCGGAGAAAATAACCCCTTTGAACAATTGTATGTCCAGACCGACATTCTGTTGCGTAGTGGTTTCCCAAGTGAGATCCTTGTTGGAGATATATCCGAGAGCAGCTCCAGTCGTATTTTGATTATTCCAGATATAGTTATTTTCACCTACTGACAAAATATCGATACCCGCGTAGGGGTTCCATATCTTCTCATTCCCGAGTTGTCCCCATGACACTCTTAGTTTGAGCTCTTCTATCCATGTAAGAGGCTTCATAAATGCCTCTTCAGACACACGCCATCCGGCTGAGAATGAAGGAAATACACCCCACTTACTGCCTACGGAAAATTTTGAAGATCCGTCATAACGCACGTTTGCTTCGAAAAGATACTTGTCGTTATAGTCATAGTTGAACCGTCCGAAGAGAGAAAGAGAAGTTATCTCGTTGGCCCAATCGTAATTCTTTTGTGTGGCCGGATCGCCTACAGATAACGTCGGAAGATTGGTTGTTAGTCGTTTGCGCTCGGTGCGATAGTAACTGCTTTCCCAGCGTGCTTGTTGTGCACCGCCGAGGAATTTGAAATGATGGTCTTTGGCATTCGCCCAGAACGAAGCAGTGGCATAACTCGATATACTTCCATGCGTGTAAGTGCTCTTGCGGATCAAAGATTCGCGCGAGTTATTTTTGCCGATTGTTTGTTCACCATTGGCACCCGTTTCAATGGTGTAGAGTGTTACATTAGGTGCAAATTCTTCTCCGAGCTCCTGATTGATGTCATAGCTGACGGCACCTTCCAGTTTAAGTTGTCTGGTAAGTTGGAGTTGGAGGTTAAAGTTACCGTTGAAGTTATTGTTTTTGTTCGTAATACCGCCTCCGGCTTCTTTTACAGCATCGTCATAAAACCAATCTGTCCATCCATACCCCTCCATCTTAGCATTGACTGTCGGACGCATTTGTACGATGCGGGACAGAGTGGCTCCCGTACCACTGATCAAGTCTTTCTGACAGCCGAGGTGTCCGGCTATATTAGTGGAAATCTTCAGCTTGTCACTGAAAAACGAGCTATTTGTATTGGCTCTGAAATTATACTTCTTGTATTCCGTACCGCTTAGAATACCTTGCTGATCGGTGTAACCAACAGAGAGATTATAGGCTAGTTTGTCTGTTCCACCTGTCATCTTTATGTAATGATTGTGTTGTAAAGCCGGTTTGAAATAAAAGTCCGCCCAGTTGCGGTCAGGGTAGGATGCCGGATCTTCTTTCGTACGGAAGTTATTGATATACTCTTCCGTAAATAGCCTCTGCATGCCCGAATTATCTAAAGCTTCGTTGTATAGTTCCAGATAATCTACCGAGCCTAACAGTGACGGATAACGGGTCACTTTCTGCATAGCCAGATAACCGTTATATTCAATAGAGAGTTCTCCGCTACGTCCTTTTTTGGTGGTTATCAGAATGACTCCATTCGCAGCCTTATTTCCGTAGATAGCTGCCGAAGCCGCGTCTTTGAGTACAGTCATCGTTTCGATATCTTTCGGATCCACTCTGTCGAAAGAAGATTCAAATCCGTTGATGATGATAAGAGGCGATGAGTCGTTGAGCGTTCCGATACCTCGTATGGTTACTGTGGCGGCATCGGCACCCGGTTGCCCGGAGTTTTGTGTCACTTGCACTCCTGTCACTTTTCCCTGCAAAGCAAGGGACGGGTCGGTGATAGGACGATTTTTGAGATCATCTACCGAAACTGTGGAAACAGCTCCGGTGAGTTTCTCTTTACGGGTGGTGCCGTAGCCCACGACAACTACGTCACTGAGAGCGACAGCATCTTCCTGAAGTATAATAACTAGCTTCTGTGTGGAAGACGTCACTTTAATACTTTTCGTTTTATACCCTAGATAAGATATATCCAGCACTTCCCCGGCATTCACATTCAAGCGGAATTCGCCTTCGGTGTCGGTGATAGTTCCTGTTGAGCGGTTTGTCACATTTACAGTTGCCCCAATAATTTCAAGGTTGTTCTCATCAAGAACTTTACCTTGAATTGCGAACATTACTTTTGATTGGGCGAAACCCGAATAAGGGGTACAAGCGCTCCATAGGATTAGAATCAAGATTCCCAATTTTGAAATATAATCAATCTTCATTTGTTTTTAGATTATAGTTAAATAAAAACTACTTCGAATGTTGTCTAATTAGAGGAAGGCAATTGACTGTCTACAGGGATGCCTTGCAAATTCCACGAATTTATTCTGAATTGCAATCGTTTCGTGAAGTCCTTAAAATCTTTTTCCCCGTCGCTCCAGCCTACTTCAGCGTATGCTCCAATACGGGGAAAAGCAAGTTTGTACATCTCTTTTGCTGTCGGAGTCCATTCGCCCCACATTTGGCAGCCTAGCCCGATTATATTTTTGTGATACTTATCCTGCAAACCTTCTGGTATAGGCTCAAAAGAGTATGCCTTGGACAAAGGAATGGATTGATAGTCATAATCTAAATAAGTAAACAGATGATACGAGTTGACGATTCGATATCCTTCTTTTGCTGCTCTTGTCATTTCGTCGAGCTCACCCTTCCAGAATTGTACGATCACGTTCGGTGCCACATTTTGCGAAGGGGGCGTGAATGCGATCTTGTCATCGGTGTGCAGATTCTTCCCCAGTATTTCGTTCCATCCCATCATGCTTCCTTTTTTCCCGGCAATGAAATAAGACATCTTGTTCGTGGCTTCGATTTGAATATCCATAAACGAAGTATAGCCTTTGTCTTCTTTGTATTTCACTATCTCCGGATTTTCCTCCCAGTGATTGAAACGTACTTCATCGCCTCCGATATGAATAATATCGGTATTGAATAAGGGCATTGCTTCTGCGACGAGATCTTGAAGAAATCCCATCACATTGGGATCAGTTACATTATAAGTCGTATAGTGTTTTCCGAAAGTGGTGGATACACTGATTGTTTCTTTTTTCGATCCTAGCCAAGGATAAGATGCGACGGCTGCCGAAGCGTGTCCGGGCATCTCTATTTCCGGCACGACTTTGATATGCCTATCATTGGCATATTTCACGATACGACGTATTTGGTCTTGCGAGTAAAACCCCTCATGAGGTGTATAGTCGAACTCCTTGCTATTCCATCCTCCGATTTGTGTTTTGGTACGTTTGCTCCCTACTTCGGTTAGCATAGGGTAGAGTTTGCTTTCGTAACGCCATCCTTGATCATCCGTCAGATGCCAATGGAAAGTGTTCATTTTTAGTGAAGCCATTACGTCGAGGATTTGTAATACTACTTTTTCTCCTTTAAAGTAACGAGCTTCATCAAGCATGAACGCCCGCCACTCAAATCGAGGGTCATCCTGAATCATTTGGCATGGTATCCCACTTTGGGTACTTTGTGCTGCTTCAAACAATTGCAGAAGAGATTGAACACCATAGAAAAGTCCGGCTTCTCCTGTTGCGGATATTTCTATTTTGTTTGGCTGGATAGATAGCGTATAAGCTTCGCTCCGCTTGTCACCATCGAGTTTATTGAATACGATGCCTGGCTGATTACTTTTTAGTGTTGTGTTTGCCTTTATCTTAAATTGGGTTGACAGCTTGTTGATAAGGAATAAAGAAGCGTTCGTATTGTTCCGGATTACTCCGATACTTTTCGTCGGTAACTGAAATTTCCCCTCTCTATATTCCGTCTGTTTAGGGAGGGGAATAATTGTTCCCTTTGATTCATTCGCCAAGCAATATTCAGATAAACTGACGAATAGCGTGATTAAAATAATTAAGTGTTTCATTTTACATAATATTAGTTGGTTTATTTTGTATATCGGCAAAGATATGTCATTGTGCATTGAGAAACACTACATGCAGATTTTTAAAACATGTATGTATGTATATCAATACAAAACATTTGAATAAATGAACATATATATATGATAAACGAACAAATACATAAGGTCTGTTAAATAATTAATATTCATTTTTCGTCAGAATCAAATTTCTCGCTAGCAGGAATTTTTGAAATTCAAAAGCTAACTTGGAAAAGCCGGTTCATAATGCCCCCTGAATCCAAAGTAAGTAGTTCCACTTTTGCCAATTGAAATTGCCCCCAGAAAATATTTTCTTCAACTTTGATTTATAGTCACGAAAGACCCATAAGATGCTATTATTATCTGATTGACAGCAGAATGGCAACCTTATAAAGAATAAATAGTTCGAGACTAGTTATCAAAAGAACAAGTATCATTACCTAGAAGTGAAAGATGAAAAGAAAAACAGATCAAGCAAAGAAAGAAACAGACACAATGAAGCAAAAGGGAAAACATCTTATAAACAATTGTATATAAACAACTTAAAGCATTTACAACAAGCATATATCATAGTCGTTTTCGTTGTTTGAATAAGAACTATTTTAACGCTGCGTTAAATATATAGTTTTGGTATGCAAGAATACGTACTCTTTGGTACCAAAACTACGTACTCTTACACAAGAGGTTATCCGAATCATTAAATAGTGTATACACATAAAAAAATGGCTGCCACAGAATATACATCCTATGGCAGCCAACCTTCTTATTATTTACAACAACTCGTTTTTAAAACTTATGTGTATTCAACTGTTTATCGACCAAAAATCCGCTTACCGGCTTCAAACCGAACGTTACTTTTCGTTTGGCTTTAAGCTTCAGAACAAACAAATCGGCAGAGCCTTCAAGAGCTTCTTTCCGGCCTACGTTTACAAAAGTAGGATACAATACTTTCGAGCCATCGGTATGCAACCTGTCGTTCGTCAGGTTTTCCATCTTTTTCATATTCAATGGCTGTATGCCGACAAATTCATAATCCTGCTGATTGTAAGGCAAAGCAAAACTAATCGCATTGACCGAAGAGAGGTTGATGCCTTTCACCAATACGTCGATGGTTTCGTCTTTTGCATACACTTTCTTGGCAGTGGTCAGTTCAATAGTTCCACCTACGTGGATAGAATCTTTGGCTGCCTCTTCGTTGGCCTCTTCTTCGTCTGCAGCACTGTCATCCTCGTCGGTAAGTTGAGTAGCGACGATTGAGATATCGTAAGCATCGATTAAATCGTTCTTATTGATATCGCCGTTGCTGATATAGCCCTCGAAGTCGGCATCGCCTTTTCTCAATCCGGTATAGTTGGTGTAAGAGGTCAAGTCGTTCTTGTCGATCTTGCCGTCGTTATTTACATCTCCTTGCAGATATCCTTCTGTGCCGGGCACTTTGAATACATAAAGCTCCCTGCCCGATCCGTAGTTGCCTACACCTTCGGTAACCAGCAGCTTGATGTAACGAGCCGAGGGATGTTCTGAGAAGCTAAATACCTTCACATCTCCGTTGCGCTCCCAAGCAAAGGCGCCCGCCTCTGTCCAGTTCTCCTTATCGGTGCTATAGGATACACTGCCTTTAAGTAGGGTTCCGTTGCCACCATCGGTACGAGGCAGGTAGTGGAATTTATCTAACTGGTTGACTGTTTTCAGGTCGATAACCATTTCGATTGGCATGGCGTTGACACGATACTTTGTGTGCCAACTGTCGCCCGACTCCTCGAAGTTAAACAAACGATCCACACCAAAACCTCCTTGGTTCTTGGCCGATGTTTCGGCTTCGATACCCTGAATAGCAAACTCCAACGGATTCGATTTAGTGGTGACACCAAACTCCGCCCAATCTGAGTAACCATCTTTGTTGACGGCGCGCAGCTTAAAGCGATAGGGTGTTTCGGCAGACAATCCATCGAACAGCAATTCGGTATCTTTGATCGTGGTATAAAGCATGCCGTTGAACTCTATTTCGTAATAATCGGCATTGGCTATTTTATTCCAAGTGGGTTTCAGTGTATAGGCTTCGGTGTTTTCGGGAGTTACCTGTGCGTTGAGCGAACCGGTAAGTGCGCCCGACGACACACGTTGTTGGTTGGCAGGAGCAAAGACAAAACCTTCTACATGAAGTACAGTGGCTTGTGCAGTAATATCCGAAGTAGCCAATTTAACGCGAACCTGAGGATTCTTAGTTATCACAACCTTCTCAAATTCGCTGCCTTTGGTAGCAAACTTATTCAAATTGGGTGTTGCGTCATAGAAATAAGTATTCTCACCGGCCATGAATTGCTCCATCGAAGCAGCTTCGACCAGCTTCACTTTCTTCCGACCAATCGTTGCCCATACTTTCTTGGGCTGCTGGGTTACGTTGATGGTAAACTCGGTCGCTTTCTCTTTGACAAATCCATCGAAACCACCGGTAGTGGGTGCCAAAGTGATCGTTGCACGGCCTTTGTTATCGACAACCGATTCGATGCGAGTCGTTGCACCCCGACCCAGTTTGTAGGCTTCTGAGGTTCCATCATCATCGTATTCAACAAACGAACTGGTTCCATAGGGATAAAGCTCGTACATACGTACGTTCTTATTGATCTCCGATACATTGTTGTTAGGGTTCGTCAGAGGAATGATGGCTCCGTTTTTCACAAAGACGGGCAGCTTCCACAAAGGAGATGCAAAGGAGTTCAGGATACAATTCCCTTCGTACAACTCTCCACTAAAGTAATCGACCCATGAACCTTCGGGCAGGTAGATACCGTTGCGGATATCGTCGCCCTTGTCATTGGCCTTGGTAACCTGATAAATGGGGGCAACCAACAGGCTGGGGCCATACATAAACTGATATTGAGTAGCCATGCCTTGGGTATAAGCATTGGGGTATTCGAGGAACATCGCTCTCATCATCGGCAAACCATCGACAGCCTCTTCGGCAATGCTATAAGCATAGGGCATTAACTCCGATTTGAGTTTCAGGTACCATCGGTTGATAGAGGTGGCAGGCTCTCCTAATGCATGCGGATATTTTTCGTTCGATCCCCATCCATCCATATTGAGTTGCATGGGGGTAAAGGTTTTCCATTGAAAGTCTCTCGTGTTTACCACCAGATTCTTACCTCCGAAGATACCGTCCATATCCGAACAGATGTTGGGTTGTCCCGACAGTCCCGAACCGATGTAAGTGGGGATATGGAAACGGATATACTCCCATACGCCACCCGTTTGGTCGCCCGACCATATACCGGCATACCGTTGTGTTCCAGCCCAACCATCGAGTGAGATAATAAACGGACGGGCATCATTGCCGTAGTAAGGCATGATATGGCCTACATCGGCTACTCCGTTCAATCCGAACGAATAGCCGGCTCCTACCCAGGCTACATCGGTTTTCAGTACACGTACACCTGCATCTCTCACCTCCTTCACGATATCTCTTTGCAGCAAAGCACTGATCTCCGGTTTGGGGTGCAAGTCCGATTGTGTCCACAAGCCGATCTCTACTCCGTTCTTGCGAGCATAATCGCCCAGGCTTTTGAGGTTTTGAATGTTTCCGTCCAACGTTTCGGTCTGCCCGTATCCGGCACCGTAACCATCGTTAGGAAGCAACCATCCAAAGGGCATATCGTGATTCTTATACCGGTCGATCACCGCACGAGCGGAGAACTGGTAGTTATTCTTTTCGCCGTTGAGCGACTCTTTGACTCCACCGTTATCTTTTTGGCTCTCTTTGTAACGCTTACCGTCTTCGAACAGAATCCCTTTTTCGTCTTCCTTCCAGAAATCACGATTATAAGCATTGAGGTGTCCTTGATAAAAACCGAACTTAGGCAGCAATACCGGGTTTCCGGTTAGCTGATAGAAATCATTCAACAGGGCAACTGCTCCGTCGTTTATCATATAAAACACATCGAGATAGTCGGTTTCATGACTCAACTTCACCTTTCCTTGTTCGGTGGCACCAAAGTCATACTGTCCTTTCTTGAACGTATACCACATAGCGGCATATCCTCCCGTAGACCAATAATAAGGGTTTGGCGAAGCCACTCCCCCATCCGTCCAGCTATTCTGGTTCTCAATCGAAATAACCTTTCCTTTGTGCGAAAAGCGTCCGTTCTGTACACCGCCACCATAAAAATACTCTTGTGGATTCTCTTTCAGCGTAAGCTGTACTTTGCCTTTTTGAAACGATACCGGTTCAATCTCTTCGAGAACAACTGTATTGGTAGCCAGATTGGTGACTTTCAGAAGCGAAGTCTGCTTATCCAGCTGCACCTTCACCGTACCGGTAGTCATAGTTATAAGACCACCTTCATCATTTAATGTTAGCTTTGAAAGAGATTTTCGCGGATTATTCACCAGAATTTGAGCCTCAGGTTTTGCTTGGGGATCTCTGATGATCCCTCCCGAATTATCCTGAAATACCCTGAAGATATTCTCTCCGTAGAAGTCGAATGCCATTCGCTGGTTATCAGAAAACAGTACTTCAATCGTAGTCGGATTGATTTGTTTCGCACTGACAATAGTCACACGCTGTTGTGCTACTGTGGTTGTACTTTCCTGCCTTTGCATTGCCTGAACAGGCGTAAAGGAAGACATCAAAGGCAAGGCGATCATAAGCAAAATTGCTTTTTTCTGCCTACAATGGCCAATTAAGTTTTTCATGTTCTTTTGCATTAAATTGAATGTGCAAAATTACACAAAAGAGTTTATAAAAAGATCATACTGACAAAAAAGATATAAAAAAAGGCTATCTTCCCAGACAGCCAATCTTTGTTAACCTTAAATCTAATACTATGAAAAACACATTGCAAAGGTAAGCACTTTTGCGTGAATAGCAAATTATACAAGCAAAAGAGGCTATATTATAACACGGTTTAAGAGATCACCTTCAGGATTAACAATTCAGCCATTTCTTGTTAACAATTAACACATTTATATACACATCTCTTGATATAAATCAATTAGCAAACTACTGTGCTGCATCCTTGAGAAAGCCCTCGGTTAACCATTTGGCAAGTGCCTGACGGTTTGAGCTCATCACAAAGCGCTGTTGGTCAAAAGAGTTCTGAATATTGCCCAACTCAACAAAAACAGAAGTTGGCCGGGCATGAGACAACACAAAAAGGTTACGACCACTCACGGTACCGGAGAATCCTCGATTGGGTTGATGCTTGTCGTATTTCGACTCAAAAGTATCTTTCATCGTGTTGGCCAGTCGCTTACTATCTGCTTTTTGCGTGGAGTGATAGAAGAAAACATCGGTTTGTTGCTTCTTACTACGACTATCCACATGAATAAAAATGGCACGGCAATAGCGGTACTGTTTACGATCAACACGATAGTGCGCGTTGATCTTGTCACATCGTTGCTGCAAACGCTTGACTTGATTCAGGGGGATGGCATCTCCCATACACGTTTCGCGTTTACTATTCGAAAGGTAAGGCTCATCACGAATACCGTCTTTTGCGTCTTGAATGATGATGCGCACTTCGGCACCCTCGAGCATCAGGTTGCGTGCCAGTCGCAAGGCAATGTCGTAGGCATATTCATCTTCGTGAAGTTCTCGGTTGCCTACTTTGCCGATAGCACCCGGATCGGGACCACCATGCCCACTCACAACGTAAAAGCAAGCATTGCTCAAGCGCGTAGAAGTAGGTTTAACGTGAGCCAATGCTTTGCCAAAAAGAGGCTCGTTGAAAGTAGTTTTTTTAGAACGGGCTTTCGTAGAGGAAGCATCGCTTTGCACGTCCGTTCTTTGTTTCTCGCGAAGTGGTGGCAACACATAACTAACGCCCAGTTTAAGTGTCTCGCTCTTCCCTAACTTCTTACGATTTAATTCGATAAATGATTTCTGATAGCGCATTCCACTGCGATGATGGCGTTCGAGAAAAGTCGAGATGCCCTCTCCGCGTCTAGGTGTAGCTCGCTCCTGAGCAAAGAGTGACAGAGGGAATATAACCAAACACAGGAATACCAACAAACAAATTTGTTTCTTCATACTTACGATATACAATGTCATATTTGCGAGCAAAATTACAATAATTTTAGCTACTTTTGCGTCGTATTATCTTTAATTTAAAGCGTTCAATCAATAAAACCAATATCCTTATGACAAAACAGCTCAAACCCGAAACTCTGTGTGTACAAGCAGGGTGGAATCCGAAAAAAGGTGAACCTCGTGTGTTACCTATCTATCAAAGCACTACCTTTAAATATGAAACAAGCGAACAGATGGCACGTCTCTTCGACCTCGAAGAGAGTGGCTACTTCTATACACGCTTACAAAATCCTACGAATGATGCGGTAGCAGCCAAAATTGCAGCTCTCGAAGGAGGTGTAGGGGCTATGCTTACATCAAGCGGACAAGCGGCCAACTTCTATGCACTGTTTAATATCTGCCAGGCTGGCGACCACTTCGTTTGCTCATCGGCTATCTACGGAGGTACATTCAACCTGTTCGGCGTAACCATGAAGAAACTGGGTGTGGAGGTAACTTTTGTAAGCCCCGATGCAAGTGAGGAAGAGATTGGAGCAGCTTTTCGCCCCAACACGAAAGCTCTTTTCGGGGAGACGATATCAAATCCGTCACTCGAGGTACTCGATATTGAAAAGTTCGCTCGCATAGCACACAGCCACGGTGTACCCTTGATTGTAGACAACACATTCCCCACCCCGATTAACTGCCGCCCATTTGAATGGGGTGCAGACATCGTTGTGCATTCAACCACCAAATACATGGACGGGCACGCCACAAGCGTGGGAGGCTGTATTGTAGATAGTGGAAACTTTGATTGGGGGGCTCATGCCGACAAATTCCCCGGGCTATGTACTCCGGACGAATCATATCACGGACTCACCTATACTACTGCATTCGGTAAAATGGCTTACATTACCAAAGCAACAGCACAGTTAATGCGCGACCTGGGCAGTTCGCAAGGACCGCAAAACGCATTCTTGCTGAATCTGGGATTGGAGACACTTCACTTGCGCATGCCTCAACACTGCAACAATGCATTGAAGATAGCACAATACCTCGAAAAAAATGAAAAGGTAGCATGGGTAAACTATTGTAGCCTGCCGGGCAACAAGTATTATGACTTAGCACAGAAATACCTACCCAACGGTTCGTGTGGAGTTATCTCGTTCGGACTCAAAGGGGAGCGTGAAGTGGCCACCCACTTCATGGATTCATTGCAATTGGTAGCCATTGTAACACACGTGGCAGATGCTCGCACTTGTGTACTCCATCCGGCGAGTCATACCCACCGACAACTAACCGACGAACAGTTGGCAGAGGCAGGTGTACGCCCGGATTTAATCCGTTTATCGGTAGGAATTGAGAATGCCGATGACATTATTGCCGACATCGAGCAGGCACTGAATCAATAATCATACCAACCTTATGCAAAAAGGCACAAAAACAAAACAATATTTTGTATTTTTGTGCCTTTTTGTTATAATTTAAACAGAAATTATACTAAAAAAGCTATAATTCATCTGTTTTATTGCTACATTTGCGAGCAATTGATAACCTTTATTAAATAGATAGAATCATGGCTAAAATCACCAAAGAAGCCGCTTTACTCTACCACTCACAGGGTAAACCAGGCAAAATTGAAGTAGTGCCTACAAAGCCCTACAGTACCCAAACAGATCTTTCGCTGGCCTATTCGCCCGGTGTAGCTGAACCTTGTTTGGAAATAGAAAAAGATCCGCAAAGCGCTTACAAATATACAGCCAAAGGTAATCTGGTTGCTGTTATCTCGAACGGAACAGCCGTGCTTGGCTTGGGAGATATCGGTGCATTGAGTGGTAAGCCGGTAATGGAAGGAAAAGGATTACTTTTCAAGATCTATGCAGGTATTGATGTATTCGATATAGAGGTAGACGAGAAAGATCCGGAGAAGTTTATCGAAGCGGTGAAAGCGATTGCTCCTACCTTTGGTGGTATTAACCTCGAAGACATCAAAGCACCCGAATGCTTTGAGATTGAGCGTCGACTCAAAGAAGAACTGGACATTCCGGTGATGCACGACGACCAACACGGAACGGCCATCATTTCAAGTGCGGGCTTACTCAATGCACTCGAAGTAGCCGGAAAGAAAATTGAAGAGGTAAAAATCGTAGTGAACGGAGCAGGTGCTTCGGCCATATCATGTACCAAACTATATGTATCACTCGGTGCCCGCCTCGAAAACATCGTCATGGTAGACAGTAAAGGTGTTATCAACCTGGAACGCAAAGACCTGAACGATCAAAAAAGATATTTTGCGACAAACCGTACCGATATACATACACTCGAAGAAGCCGTACGGGGTGCCGATATGTTCCTCGGCCTGTCAAAAGGAAATGTATTGAGTCAGGACATGGTACGCAGCATGGCCTCATCGCCTATTGTATTTGCATTGGCAAATCCTACACCCGAAATATCGTATGAAGATGCAATGAGCGCACGCCCCGATGTATTGATGGCAACCGGTCGTTCCGATTATCCGAATCAGATTAATAATGTAATCGGATTCCCTTACATCTTCCGTGGTGCACTCGACACACAAGCCAGTGCCATCAACGAAGCCATGAAAATTGCGGCCGTATATGCCATTGCCAATTTGGCCAAACAGCCAGTTCCTGACGTGGTGAACGAGGCTTATCATATGAATAACTTTAGCTTTGGTGCCGAATATTTCATCCCCAAACCGGTAGATCCACGCCTCATCACCGAAGTATCATGTGCGGTGGCTCGCGCTGCCATGGAGAGTGGTGTAGCTCGTAAAGATATTGAAGATTGGGATGCCTATAAACTCCGCTTACGCGAGTTGATGGGTTACGAATCGAAGCTAACCCGCCAACTTTACGATACTGCCCGTCGCAACCCGCAACGTGTTGTATTTGCCGAAGGAGGTCACCCCAATATGCTGAAGGCTGCAGTTGAAGCGAAGTCGGAAGGTATCTGCCAACCTATTATATTAGGAAACGACGAACGTATTCATAAATTGGCCAAAGAGCTCGACTTAAACCTTGAAGGTATCGAGATCGTGAATCTGCGCCATGACTGCGAAACGGAACGACGCGAACGATATGCTCAGATATTGGCTACGAAGCGTGCCCGCCAAGGTGCTACCTATGAGGAGGGAATAGACAAGATGTTCGAGCGTAACTATTTTGGTATGATGATGGTAGAGACGGGTGAAGCCGATGCATTTATCACCGGATTGTACACCAAATACACCAATACGATTAAGGTAGCCAAAGAGGTGATCGGCATTAAGCCCGGATACAATCACTTCGGTACCATGCATATATTGAACTCCAAAAAGAGAACGTACTTTTTGGCCGATACGCTGATCAACCGTCATCCGGACACAGAAACACTGACCGATGTAGCTAAACTGGCGGCAGAAACAGTGAAGTTCTTTAACCAGACACCGGTTATGGCCATGCTTTCATACTCTAACTTCGGCTCAGACCCCATAGGTAGCCCGCTGAAAATGCACGAAGCAGTAGCCTCGATGCAGCAAGAGTTTCCCGAACTGGCTATCGATGGCGAGATGCAGGTAAACTTTGCCATGAACCGCGAACTGCGCGATAAGAAATATCCCTTTACCCGGTTGTTCGGCAAAGAGGTCAATACCTTGGTATTCCCGAACCTGAGTTCGGCCAACTCGGGATATAAGCTGATTCAGGCAATGACCGATACCGAGCTGATCGGACCGATTCAGATGGGATTAAATAAACCGATTCATTTTACAGACATCGAAAGTTCGGTGCGCGACATTGTTAATATCACCGCCGTAGCTGTTATCGATGCTATTGTTGCTAAGAAGAAAATAAGCCGATGAAACGAAAGTTATCCAGATCACAAATAGTTTGCATTATCCTTCTTTGGATGGCACTTTGCTACATGATTATCGTCTATTCAGAACGAATTGATGGAATTACAATCATTACATTAGCATTATCTGCTGCTTTTGTGTTCATTCCTGTCTATAAATCAATGAAAAAGAATAAATAATATCTTTTTATTCGTTTTTTACGGCATAAAACATCAAAATTAATGTTTTATGCCGTTTTTCTTTATAATTTGCTTGTAAGTTTAATTTTTATGTTTACTTTTGCAATGGAAAAAGCAAATAATCACAATTACTTAGAATAAAAAAACAGAATTATGAATGCAGAGCAGGTATTAGAAAATTTGAAGAGAAGATTCCCCAACGAACCGGAGTATCATCAAGCCGTAGAAGAGGTACTTTCTACAATTGAAGAAGAATACAACAAGCACCCCGAATTTGACAAAGCCAACCTGATTGAGCGTCTTTGTATTCCGGAAAGAGTATACCAATTCCGTGTAACCTGGGTAGATGATAAAGGCAATGTACAAACCAATATGGGTTACCGCGTACAGCACAACAATGCTATCGGTCCATACAAAGGAGGCATTCGCTTCCACGCTTCTGTCAACCTCTCCATTCTTAAGTTCCTTGCTTTTGAGCAAACATTCAAAAATTCATTGACTACACTCCCAATGGGTGGTGGCAAAGGTGGGGCAGACTTCTCTCCACGTGGCAAGTCAAACGGCGAAGTAATGCGCTTCGTACAATCATTTATGCTTGAATTGTGGCGTCATATTGGCCCTGAAACCGATGTACCCGCAGGAGATATTGGTGTAGGCGGCCGCGAAGTAGGCTTCATGTTCGGTATGTACAAGAAACTAACACGCGAATTCACCGGAACCTTCACGGGTAAAGGTCGCGAGTTCGGTGGCTCACTGATTCGCCCTGAGGCTACCGGTTATGGTAACATCTATTTCTTAATGGAGATGCTGAAGAAGCAAGGTACCGATCTGAAAGGTAAGACTTGTGTAGTATCGGGTTCGGGCAACGTTGCTCAATATACCATTGAGAAAGTAATCGAACTGGGTGGTAAAGTAGTGACTTGCTCAGACTCTGACGGTTATATCTACGATCCTGCCGGCATCGACCGCGAGAAGTTGAACTATATCATGGAACTGAAAAACCTATATCGTGGACGTATCCGTGAGTATGCAGACACATACGGCTGTAAATACGTAGAAGGAGCCAAACCTTGGGGAGAGAAATGCGACATCGCCCTTCCTTCGGCTACTCAAAATGAGTTGAACGGTGACCACGCCCGTACACTGGTAGCCAACGGCTGTATTGCTGTTAGCGAAGGTGCTAACATGCCTTCGACACCCGAAGCGGTTAAAGTATTCCAGGATGCAAAGATTCTCTACGCTCCGGGCAAGGCAGCCAATGCCGGTGGTGTATCTGTATCAGGATTAGAAATGACACAAAACTCTATCAAACTAAGCTGGAGCGAAGAAGAGGTAGACGAAAAGCTGAAAAGCATCATGCAAAGCATTCACGAAGCGTGTGTACAATACGGTACAGAACCCGACGGATATGTGAACTACGTGAAAGGCGCCAACGTAGCCGGCTTTATGAAAGTAGCCAAAGCAATGATGGCACAAGGCATTTTATAATCAGCAAAACGATAGAAAGCCAATAGTCAAAACGATAAGTAAGAAAGGGATGAACAAAAGTAATATTTTTTCATCCCTTTCTCTGTTTCATTGACCCTGTATCATACCCGCTTTGACGGTGCTCCGACAAAGGTTGTTTCAGCAGGCAATGACTCTCCCTTCATCAGGATAGAGAGCGGTTCGAGCGAGGAGCCATTTTCCATGTGCGAATCGTATAACACAACTGCCATTCCACCCACATTGCAGTTTTCGCCAATAACCACATTCGACATCTTCATCACACGATCCTCAAACAAATGGGTTTGCATGGTACAATTATCATTCAACACCGAACGGTCGCCTACATGAAGCAAGTCAAATTCGGTTATTTGTGTTGAGTAGAGACAGCATTTATTACCGATTTTGCATCCCAGCAGGCGCAAGGGATATTTAATAAATACACTTCCGGTGAGCATATTCAAGAAGAAGAGTACCAGAAAGTTTTCATACAACCCTGTTACCAATTCGCTACGCCACACAAAACCACTCCACAGAGGTTTATTACAAGGTCGATAACGTCCGATGATAATCCATTTGAAAAGAGCCATAATAAAACAACCCAGAATACCGGTTCCTAAATAGAGGAAAGGAAAGATAAAAAACAACTCGATCAAAGATTTGTCTGCTTGCAAATTGGAGGATATATTCGTAATTAATGACGCCAGTACAATAAAGAAAGTCGATGGCAGCACCACCCTGAAAAACTCAACAAAATAGCGCAAAGCAAAAAGTTTACGACTGGGTTTATAAGTACGATCTACCGAAAACTCCATATTGATGTCTCGTTTGGGAAGAAACAGGGCAGGCGAACCGAACCACGAAGTACCATCAGGGGCAGGCAGGTCTTGTTTGTCCATTTTCGACAAAACACCCACCAATACATCGCTACCCAATCGGCTACCGGGACTAAGTACAGCACTATTGCCCACAAAAGTTCGATCGCCAATATACGTTTTAGCAATGGTAATATACCCGTTACGAACATGCGAAGCACCGACAGAAACCGAATCGGCGAGGAAGCATTCATCGCCCGTGACCAGCAAGTCGGGCGAAATGAACTCAACCGTAGAGACCTCCATCCGTTTTCCCATCTTCACACCCAGCAGCTTGAACCAGTGTTGCAGGTAAAGGGTGGTATAGAGCGTACCAATGACTTGCAGACTGAGTTTCATTAACTGATCGAAAAACCACTTCCGATAATAGAAGGTCGAATTGATGGGATAGCGCCCCTCTTTGATTCGTCCCAACAAGGTCCACTTAAACAAAGCGATTAGCAATGTAAGAATAACAACGAAAGAAAACGCCACAACCAACGTTAGTAGCAAAAAATAATAATTCTCATACTTATAGTCGATATGGGTGATGAGCATCATACCCGGCACATAGGCAATCATGGTGATGAGGGGGATCAGAAAGACACCGATACCGTAGAGCAAGGTGCCCGACAAGGTCCAGAGTTTACGGTTTTCTTGTTTACCATTCACTCCTATCTTTTCTCCTTCGGAACCTTGCCAGTTTTCATTTTCAGGCACAATGGTTCCTTCGGGAATCAAGGTCAGATCTTCGGTCGAAGAGTTACGACACATCCGTATATTGTGAGAAAGATGGCAACGGGTACCCACAAAGCACTGATCTTCGATGTCGATCCTACCAATATGCAGGTAACCGTCCGAGATGATAAAGCCCTTGAGATGAGAATCGGTACAGATACTGACATTGTCGCCAACAGTAAGCAGGTCATAAGCCGATATGGCATTGGTGTTGATGTAGCTATTCTTACCAATATGTGCACCCAGCAATTTCAGGAAAACATTCATAATGGGAGTGCCGGTAAAGTAAACAACCGGACAAATCATGATAAACTTATCGGCTAGCCAAAAGCGGAAATAGTACCATCCCCAGAGTTTGTAATCGCCCGCCCGGATACGCCCGATAACCAACCACTTCAACCCAATAACTAATAAAGAAAGTGCAGGCAGCAATGCAAAGTACATCGCCAACATCATCGCCAACGAATAGAGAACACCACTATCTGCCTGATAATAATAGGAGTAAACAAAAAATGGCCCCAACCACTCTATACCAAACAATAAAGCAATGAATATCATACTTACACCTTGTGCCAGCGAGCATAGATAAAAGGAGAGGTTGGAAGGAATATGTATCTTTCGCTGTTGGTAATGATTTTCTTTAATTGACTTTTGAGTCAGACAGTCCACCAGATCGGTCAATACAGGGTGCTGATAAATATCCATCACGGAAAGATTGGAGAATAATTTCTGTTCGCGAAGTTCGGAAACGATAACGGCAGCCAAAAGCGAGTGTCCCCCAAGGTCATTGAAAAAGTGATCGGACAACGAAATATCATCGCGATCAAAATGAGTAGCAAGAGCGTGAACCAACTTCTTCTCCAATTCTGTTTTCGGAGAAACAATCGTCCGGTGAGAGGAGGGTTTTGTTAAGGGAGCAGAAGGTTTGGGCAATCGCTTACGATCCACCTTCTGACTGGTTGTAACGGGTAGCGAATCAATAATATCGAGCGTAGAAGGAATCATATAATAAGGTAGCTTATCGCGTAGCAACTTGGCCACTTCATTACGATCGAGTTCTTCATTGTCTTCCATCACTACGTAGGCTGCCAGCTGTTGGGACTCTACATCCAATGCTACCGCAGCGGCTTGAATACCACTAGAAGCCAACAACAATACTTCGATCTCAGCCAATTCTACCCGAAAACCTCGTACCTTGATTTGAGCGTCGGAACGCCCAACAAAAACAATGTCGCCATCCGCATTGTAACGACCAATATCGCCCGAACGATAAAAGCGGGTAAGTTGCCCGTTAATCCGGTCGGTGTGAACAAACTTCGTTGAAGTAAGATCCTCCCTGTTCAGGTATCCACGGGCAACACTTTCGCCACCAATAAGTATCTCTCCTTCTTCGCCCACACCAACCGGACAGAGATTCTCATCGACCAGAAAAACATCATACTGTGGGAGAGGTTTCCCAATGGTTACTTCCGACTCTCCATCAAGCACCGAATAGGTGGCAATCACCGTTGCCTCGGTAGGTCCGTAAGTATTGTAAACAGTCCGTCCGTTTTTACACCACCGCTTGGCAAGGTGGGTGGGGCAAACCTCACCACCGAATATTAAAATGCGTAAGCCGGGGATTTCCTCCTTTACCATAGAAAGCAAGGTAGGAGCACAAGAGAGAAAAGTTATACGCAAGGCGGCAACGATAGAAGAAAACCGGTCGCCACTACGCATAATATCGTAGGTTCCTACCACCAATGTGGCACCGACCGACAAAGGCAACCAGATTTCTTCGACCGAGGCATCAAAAGAGACGGAGAAGCCTTGCAGCACACGGTCGTCTGGAGCGATGGGATAGATCTGTTGAGCAGCTTTCAGGTAATTGATAACATTCCGATGCTCGAGCAGCACCCCTTTGGGGTTTCCACTGGTACCAGATGTATAAATAATGTAACAAAGATCGCTCGTTGTGCGATTGGGAACAAAAAGAGCTTGCGATGGAAAGTTATCTAAGTAATTCCAATCGTGCTCTATTGTAAAGACACGAACTTGTGGTAGAAAAGAGCCTGTTCTTTCCAGAATTGCATCGGCGGTAATTATGATTTTGGCTCCCGAATCGGCAATAATGAAGTTGACTCTTTCGGCCGGTATCTCAGGGTCGAGAGGAATATAAGCCGCACCGCTTTTAAGCACCCCCAGCATCGCGATATAGACTTGGTAACAACGTGGAAGAAGTACAATTACTTTATCTTCCCTTTCGACTCCCTCTTGCCTCAGCCAATGGGAAAGTTTGTTGGCATATTCCAAAAACTCCCGACAAGGAATGTCAATGTCCCCTTGCTCGATGATCACCTTGTCGGGAGACTTGGAGAGAATACTCTCCACCCATTCATCGAGCATCATTTCATTATCTATCATGCTTCACTCAGTTATATTATATAAAACAGTTCAGCATAAATAAAGTTAGGGTTTTTTATTAATTTAATAGTCCGGATCGTCTTAAAAAAAGAGCCTAAGGAGCGCCCACATTTAGGTGATAGTTTCTGGCTATAACAAGGGCTAACTGCCTGGTCATCGTAAACACTTCGCCATCTGCATTGGTTGCTGAGAGTTTATAGTTCAGTATGCCGTCTGAGGGCAAATTAAAATACCGCAAAGCGCGATCTTCCGTTCCGTAAATCGTAACAATACGTCCGCTAACAGACCAGATCTGGAGGGATACATCACGAAAAGCAGATAAAAAAAATTGATCATAGGACACGAATACTCCTACATTGACTTGAGGCACAATCAACGAAAGTGTTGTAAGATCGGCTTCCTCAACGGTGAAGTTTCGCACGGTGAGATATACCGGAATGCCGGGTTCATTGTTCGGAGCTTCTGTTGCCTCAGAGGTAAAGGCCTTTAAGGTATAGTCTCCAACCGGAAGAACTACCCGTTTGGACAAGTCACTACCGGGAGCATACTCTTTTAGAAGTGTGGAACCCTGCCAGAGTTGTATATGTAGGTGGGCATCAACAGCACGAGTCAGGGGAATAATTTCTTCGCCACAGCTTAAGGCCAACTGATCGAGCATAAAATAACCTACCCCGGATTCAGGTGTTTCTTGCTTGCTACAGGCGCTAAGTAGCAATAATCCTGAGCAAATGATACAATAGATATACTGCTTCATAAATTATTTATCATAATGTAACATAAAGGAATCGAGCCAGAACTGGCTACCAATGAGATAAGCATTGGTGTACCCATTCCAAAGACTGGCATCCCGGAATTTATTCTCCAAATGATCCGTATCTTCTTTCGTTCCGGATTTAAAAAGAATCTTCATATGAGAAATGGGAAAGTCGCGCTGCTTCTCGTCATACACAAAAGGAATGGTTTGAGTCTGATAAGAACCATAGGCGGCTCCTGATTTCAATACGGCTTTTCCTACAACCGTATATTTACCGGCAGTCAAGTTCCCGACATAAGCCTCAATCAAGTATTCATCGCCATTGTAAGGTGCGGCCTTATAAACAAAAGAGAGTGAAGTAGGGCGGGCATACACTGCTTTCGGAGCAACGCTATCTTTTGACACATCATAATCGCCAACACAAAGCATACCTGCCGAAACGTGATTAATAACACTCCCACTCTTATTGCCTACGTTACAAGTATTTCCACTTCCCCATCCTAGCGTCATCATATGGGCCACTGTACTTCCATTCTCCGAAACAGGAAGTGTACTTGATTTTGAAACATAAAATGCATTGACCCCACTGGTGTGGCAAGTCAACGAGTTTCTTGTCCCGATCCATCCTCCTTTAAACGAATAAAGAGGATTGTCTTTCTTCGGATAGCTTGTATCATATCCTCCATTTAGATCGGAGTTGGGAACTGCAACTTGTTCATAAGTGCGCACTGTAGTTGTCTGGCTTGTCACCTCTCCTCTGTATTTGGCACGAACATAATAGGTCTGCCCAGGGTTCAGCTCTTGTTTTTTCGTATCTCCTTCCCAAAGGCTCCAATGCAGACCGTCCTCACTGAACTCATACATAACGGTACCAAAACGAACAAAATTGGCAGGTGGATCTACATCAGCGGCCGAAAGAGCTTGTTTAGCAAACTCCCTTGTCCATACATCTCCCGGATAGACTTTTACCCGAAAGGTCGGTTTCACTGTTTTGATAACAAAATGCTTTTCGTCGCTCCAACGGTTATTAGCCCGCACCTTCAATTTTATCTCATTGATCACCTCTTGCCCACCGTTCTTCGTCAATAGGTTAGCTGTAGCGGATGTAAAGTCAATATTACCACTCAATGAAGTACCATCAAGGACAGGAATTGAAATACCGGACGTTTGTAACGCCGTCCTATCGGCAGGAGAAAGTGAAGTGAGCAGATACTTCTTGTTCAATACAGATAAGTTGGGATCGGAAAAATTCAACTCAAATTCAATGTCTTGAACCGGCCTGGCTGAAGCATAAGAAATGACGGCAGATGAAGCGTCGGCTGTTTCTGTGTGAACTAATAAGTTTGACTCTCCAAAGTCAACCGATGTTAGCGTCGGCTTTGGCAACCATTCGGGTGGCACTGTCTCATTCAGAGTCACCGTTTCTACCGAAGCATCTAAAAGGATGTCAAAAATAGCTCCCGTCATATGACTGGTATCAATGGCCAAACGATAGCGATACAGTTTACGGGCTACGGCAGGCTGAATCGTTGCAAATTTCCGACTATAAGTTTGTCCGTTCTCAATCCATGTACCTTTTAGGTAGAACAGTACTTCACTACCGGCTTTGAAGTAAGGGTTGGCAGTGTCACCCGGATGCCATTGCAAGGATTTATCACCTACTTTAATCTCAATATAATAATCTTTCAGCACTTGGTTTAACTTTTCCGGATTGGTCAATTCAAAGCTAGCCAATGCATTGGCTACAAAACAAGGCAGTACCAATGCTTGTTCCTCGCCTCCTCTTATAACCACATTCGTTACATCCGACAGGTAGTAAGGGGCATCCAAAGCCAACGTTTCATTCCGACCATAAACTGCCTGAAGCGAATAACTTCCGGCTGCAAACATCCTTGGCTCTGCATTGAAAACCGAAAGGATATTTTGAAACACCAATTTTTCTTTATCCGTATTACGAATGGTTAGCATAAACTGTCCTGTCATCTGCGAAGAAATTTCCGGCAGCGAACGAGTTACAGTTCCCTCCCCATCAGTTAACCGGATGGATAGATTTCCGATGGAAGTAGTCCACCGATCCTCTGATGCACATGCAACAAAGATCAAACAACATACAACCTTAATATAAATCGAGAAACGTCTCACCATGCTCTTATTATTCGTATAACAATTCAAACTCGTCTACAAACAGAATACTGCCCGCTCCTACCTGACCAACAACTTTGGCACCGCTAAATTCTCCGCCATACCTGCTCGAGGTTGCTACAATCGCTATAGAAGCAGGCTTTACAGACATGTTATTGTATTGGATATGGATCGTAAACTTTGTATATGCGGTGACTTTCTCTTTTCCAATCAATTCTCCATAACCAAACTGATTCCCTGAAGCATCCCAGATTTTAATATAGATATGACACTCATCGGAGGTTAACGTTCCCGGCACAGTTCCCCCATTCGATATGGGTTGTGGCGTATATTTATAATAGCCGGTTAACTTAGTAGGCCGTGCACCTGTAAAAGGTCGGCCAAATTCAACGCTCTTCGATGGATTCTGCATATTCGTTTTATACTTCCCGATAAAAAGATTACCTGCTGCGGCTCCCACCAACGGCACACCGGTAATGGTTGTCATCTGTGCCGCCTTTCCTCTGTAAGCTGCACTACCTTCGACCGGGACGGTAATCGGAGCATTACTACCTGCCAAAGCCGAAGTTACCCCTTCATTGCCGGTAGCCCAATAAGCACCTTCTCCATTATAATCATCCGCTACCGAATTGGCAAACCAATTCTTCCCGCTTTGCGTCCAAGTATCAAAGTTCAGATTCGGAACCTCTTGTATCTTTTCGGTAATAAAGGAAGCCGGTTCTCCGGGTGTTCCATCCACAACCACTCGCCAGTCATAGGTCGTACCGTCTTGAAGCCCCGTTATCGTACCTCTAAATGTGGTAGCAGAAGGCATTGTTACTGCCGAAGCACTTAATTGCTTCCATACGCCTTCGGTAGCTTGCTTGTACTCTATAACCGGAACCGCACCTACGCGCACCCCTCCGTTTACAACAGCCTTTTTCCCCCATACCTCGACAGCTCCTGTAGAGGAGACAACTTGTGTCTGCTGCACGTCCACTGTCCATAAACCAATGTATTTATTGCGCCGATATACAGCAAACTCCTGTGGACGAAAGAAATTGGTTACCGTCGCCGGATCGGGCAATAACTTGCAATTACTTCCTTCAAGTTCAAGTTTTTTTATACTGATCTCTTTGAGTGATTGAGAATTCGACACATAAATCAAAGCAATACGATTCTTGACATCGATGATAGGATCACCCACCTGATTCTCTACTTCGATAGTACGTTTTATCTCCTGTTTAACTACCACTGTCCACCAATAGTCCTGATAAGTCTTCAAAAGAAACTTTACCGGGTGGGTGAAGTTCATGAGCGTATTCGCATTCTTCGGCAGATCATCCAAGGTAGTAAAGCTGAAGTCGGGAAATTTTCTCCGATCCTTACAAGCCGAAGAGTCCGGATAGATAGTTGCTTCTTTGGTTGCTACCACTTTGATAACGCGCAAGCTGTCAAGTTCAGCCCATTCATCGATAGTTATATTTATGGAACGCTTGCCCGGATCGATCTGTGCCTCTCCTACCTGCCCCTCTACCGCAAACTCTTGAAATTCGGCGGGTATGTATGGATACGGAATATCATTATTGATACATGACGTCATCCATACAATAAACATAACCATAGCCCCTATATGACGTAATAATTCTTTCATCGTTCTTCTCACTTGCATTTTAAAGATAAAAACACATACCTATATTAATAGAAAAAATATCAATTTTAAAGTTACCCGAACTTTTTCGGCGATAACCCGATTCCACCTGATTGGTTTTCTGTTCGATCCATTTAAAATCGAGTCCCATAATTCCAACCGAAACCTCTACGGCTACATTGTTGTGTACAAAAGCTGTAAGTCCCGGAGCAGCTCCGATTTGCAAGTTATGAATAGTCTGATGGGTTCCGGTCAATTCATTGCCTTTGCCGGAAGTGTTCTTACCTTGCCCGTAGCCATACGTTAACTGTAGTTCATTAAAGAATCCAAAGATTTTACCACTCCCTAACCCCATATAGGTGCGTAAAAAACCCGAAGCTGCCATCGAATGCTCCAAATAAGAGTAGTCTTTCACTCCAAAAGTTAAATCGTCCCCCAGATCGATATTCAGATTCCTCATATCAATATAGGAACGGGTATACTTCAGCCGCATTCCTGCTGCCATATTGTTGGCAAAAAAGTAACCGGCATACGGACTGACTTTGAAGGTATACCCATTGGCATTGACATCCTGCAACACCAAAAACTTATAATTATCGTTTGTCTGTTCCGAATAAGAAAACGAAGCTCCCCCCATCCAAGTTCCTTTCGGAACAAACAGGCTCGACTGTATCTTTCGGTCGAACCCTTTTTGTGCATAACTGAACACTGAAAACAAAAGAAAACACAGTAAAATCGTAGCTCTATTCATGTGATTATTTATAATAAGACAACTCAAACTCGTCTATCCAAAGTGTACTTCCGCCACCTACCTGGCCAACCACTTTGGAACCTTCAAATTCGCCTCCATAACGACTTGAAGTAGCCACAATAGCGATTTTGGCCGGCTTCGCAACTGTATTGGAATAAGAGATATCGAATGAGAATTTTGTATAAGCACTCACCTCTTCGACACCGACGAACTCACCGAATCCGATCTCATTGCCATTGGCATCCCACAACTTCACATAGACATTGCACTGATCGGTAGTCAAATTTCCGGGTTTAGTACCATTATTGATCGGTTTCGGAAGATATTTGTAATAGCCCGACAACGATACCGGACGTGCTCCCGTATAAGGACGACCAAAAGAAACACTCGAAGCAGGAGACGTCATGTTGGTTTTATATTTACCGACAAAAAGATTGCCTGCTGCCGAACCGACCAATGTGATTCCGGTGAGGGTGACCAATTTAGCAGCTTTACCCCGATACGCATCATCTCCTTCTGTCGGAACGGTAATGGGTGGTTTGCTTCCTGCCAGAAAAGAGGTTACTCCCTCATTTCCTGTAGCCCAATAAGCCTGCGCATCATCGTAATTATTGGCTACAGGATTGGCATACCAGTTACTACCACTTTTCGACCAAGTATCAAAATTCAAATTAGGAATCTCCTGAAAGATTTCTGTGGTAAATACATCGGTATTACCAACTTTGGTTCCACATACAATCCGGTAGTTATATCCCGTCCCAAAGTCCAACTTAGCGGTTTTGGCTGTATATGCACCTTCGACCCATGTTGCAGCCACACTCTCCCAGGTAGTCTCGGCTACTTTCTTATATTGAAATTGAATGGGTTCGGTTTCGCCTTCAAGTTCAGAACTTCCATATAAATAAGCAAACTCTCCCCAAGCTTCCGCTCTGACGGTATGTAGCTTAGAATCGGCCTCAGAGTTTAAAGGTACTGTGATGTGGATATCATAATTATACGTAGTCTGGTCGACTGTAAACGTGAAATCACCGGTACCTTCATTAGTCACATCGTATGTTACCTTATAGTGGTAACGACTTTGGGGATTGGCCGTGATTAGCTTGTCATAGGAGAATGACTTGCCATCCGCATTAGTCATACTCAAAGCAGCAGTCAGTGACTTTCCAGCACGAAAATAGGCCGAACGAGTTTCTGTGGAGGCAAACACTGCATTCGCATCACTGTTTCTCACTTCGCACTGGTAGATAGGAAAAGCTTTCTTGAAGTTATCCGAAAAAGAAAGAGTAACCATACTTTGCCATAGTGAACAGACTATCTCTACCGGCTTTGCCACATTTTTTTCAATATTTACAGATCGTTCACCCAAGTAGTAAGGCAATGCTTCCAGCCCCTGCACCATGGAGTCTTTGTTGGCAGAGTATGCCTTTAGTATATAGTTTCCGGTAGGTAACAACAAGCTTTCTCCCCCGAGCGAGGTCCAGTCATCAACATGTTTCATCACTACCCCGTCTTTCATAATATCAAGTGCGAGCACCTCGGCTACATTGCTTCGGCTTTGAGGCACAACCGTCTTATCTAACCCGATAGAGGAAATCTGCAAGTATCCATACCCCATCGATTTATCCGTTTCATCTTGACAAGAATACAAAAAACAGATAATCAAGAATATATAATAAAATCTATATCGTTTCATAATCAATTCGTTTTTTTCTATTAGTCGGCCGTAACATGAATAGTCAAAGAGCCGGTAGCATCAGCATTTATTCCATCGGAAACCGTGATAACAAACGTACTCTGGCTTGCACCATATAGTCCCAATAAAGGAATAAAATGAGTGATATCAAAGAGATAATCCGTTTTCCCTTTCACAACTTCTCCCGGTTTCAAGAGCCCGATTCCTTGTCCATCTTCCAAAGAGCCTTCCAGAATGGGCAACAGCTCTCCCGGGTTGGCCAGATCAAACGGAGCACTCAGTCCAAAGCCACCCAATGTTTCCATAAAAGCATCGTTATTCGAATTGATTGTAACCATCATTTTTGTAATTCCATTGGGAACACTGAATTTCACCTGAACAGTAGGTACCGATTCGGATTGAGATACATACGAATAGGTTTTATTCAAGCCTTCAACAACAATAGGTCCTTTGTTGGTCTCTTCTCCACCGCCCGGATTCTCTCCACCACCATTGAAGATAATATTTTCCGTAGGAATTTCAATGGTTACCCCGGTTTCAATCATCGTTAAGTCGACAGTAATTCCTAAATCAATCTTCGTTACGGGGTCGACAGACGGATTATCTCCCGGATCCAGCTTCACTGTAAAGGAATCGCCACTTGTCAGATTCGAATTATTCTCAGCATTAGCAGGCTTCGTAATAGAGTAAGATTGTGCAATATCAACCTTATCTTTGGTCGTTGCTTTAACAGTCAGTTGCAGCGAAGTGGCATTCTTTTGAGGAACTTTAAAATAGATCTTCTTCTGCACATTTGTCTGATTATAAATGTAAACTCCCCCTTCACCATTGGTCACAATGATAGTGTAATTCGGGTCAAAACTGTTATTAAAACTCTCCGATAGATTAAGGGACATCTCTATGTTTTGCAATCGGCAGGTAGTATTCACTCTTGTCGTTTTCCCGGCTAGCACCTGAAAGTCTGTCTGTCCTTTAAAGAATGGACGCTCTGAAACGTTCAACTCCGAACCATCAAAATTATAGGCAATAACACGATACTTTCCGGCAGTCAATTTCACCTGTCCACCTGCTGTTTTCAATTCGCTGTACAGAAACTCTTTCTTTACTACCTCAGTGGCAGCATCCAAAATTTGTATTGTATAATGATCCGGATTAACATCAACATCGGCAAAGCTGCCTTTGGTCACTACCACATTGGCACCTCCTTTAGAGGATAAGTCCAAAGTCATGACTCCTTCATCTTCCTGCAAATTGCCTGTATCTTTTTTGAGTTCATCTCTCATTTCGCAAGCAGCCAGCCCCAAAATAAGCCCCAGCCCCATGAACACATATCTCATTTTTTTCATTTTACAAGATTTATTTGTTAATTATTTACTTCCGTATCTTCACCCGGCAAAAAACTATCCGGAATAATCACATCAATGACCTCTTCGGTTAGTCCAGTATCAACAGTCACGGTGATTCCGGTGATTTTTCCACCCTCCACATCTATCAACTTCGGTTTCATGGAAATGGTTAAAAAATCTCTGGGCTTTATCGTTACCGTCTGTGCACCGAAATTATCGGGTGTAACCGATACTCCTTTCAAATCCTTCAAATCAAAAGTCAAGGTTAGCATTTCACCTGCAGCATCGGATTTTAAAAAAAGCTCCTTGTCCCGATCTCCTTTTCCCATCAGGAAGGGGGTATCAATGTGCTTTGTTTTCAGTCCGACCGTACAGTCTGAATAGAAATTAAAAAAATCGTCCGAATACGCTATTTTGACCTTCGTATTAGCTGGTTTACACACAAAAGACACTTTTTTAGTATCTCCTTTGGCCACTGTAAACAACTGTTCTCCTAACACATAAAGTTTATCGTAAGCAGCAGGGAGATTCTCGCCATAAAAAGCCCTAATAGTGTACGTACCAGGAACAACCTCTTGCACCAAGTCCATTTCGCTATACAGCTTTGACTGAATAATAGCACCATTGCTATTTACTATCTCAACAGTATAATTATTCACGTTGCTATACGATAGTAAATCGACAGCACGGCTGGTGGAACCCTTCAGTGGGAATGACAGATCAGAGAGTAAATCAACCATTACTTTTCCTTTGTCTTGAGAAGTAATCTGCTCCTCTTTAGCGCAAGCTGTCAAGATTAACAAGACACTAAGAGCAGCATACCAAACAACGTTTTTTTTCATTTTCTCTACCATATTGAATATATTACGTACTAAAATATTTCGATTAGAAGCATTCTGAAGTCAAAAAACTAAAGGCAAAAATATCGTTTTACACAATACGACAAACTATTCTGAGCAATCTTTTTTCAAAAAATCTTAAAAAAAGAACATCATTAACCCTAAATTCAGAAAAATAGAGAATAAAAAAAGCACTGCTTTATCATTGTAAAACAGTGCTTTCAATATAACGTATAAAACATAAACTATGGCATCAGCACCACACCCAACTTCTTCTTTCCATTCATTTTGACCACTATCGGCTTTTCAAAACGAACGTGTCGCAGAAACGTTGTTTCTTCCACAGCCGGTTGGGCATTCAGGAAATCCTGATTGTATATGCCATCATTCATAAACGCATTGATCGTAAAGTAGCCCACACCAAACGAAGTAAGATTCTGAAAGAAATGGGTTCCCTGGCTCGGATCAACCCGGTAATTGGTCAATCCGGCCTCTACAATAACCCGGGCGGCAGAAATATGAGGCCATTTAACCGGAATACCCAGCCATGTATCGCTACTTCCCCAACGACCGGGGCCCACCAATACATAATTCTTTCCTTCGGCTACAAACTGCTGATTCATCTTTTCGATTTCCCAGGCAATCGTTTGATTATTGGAAGCACTGTATCCGTCGGTTTTCACATAGATGATATCGCACACATCATTGATAATACCGTGTCCGAGTGAGTTATTTGAACGCAATAAGATCTCATCATCGGGAATAATCGAAAGGTCTTCATCGAGTATATCCTTTGCATCGACAATGGGGCGTATTTGCAACAAATAGAACGTTCCTGTTTTATCGTACTCGCGATTCAAGGTGGCGGCAAACTCTATTTCGACCGGTCTGCGCATCTCTTGCTCACTATAACGCAGCACTAACTGCAAGATATGCGCCAGCGGAAACACATCGTGTTGCAGGATGTTGGCAAAAGTGATGACTTTGCGCCCACCGGGGTAAAGTCCGTCGCGAATAACCTGATCGTACGGATCGTAGGTCGAAGCGATATAACGCAACGCACCATCTTTTTCGGCTTCCTTTACATGAAGTTTCAAAAGATTAAACCCATCGTCTATCGAGAACTCTTCGCCTGCATTCTTTAAGTCCAACGCATAAAAACGAGTCTGGGTTTCGCGAAGTGCCATCTCCATCTCACTGGTCTGCAATACCTGATGCGGATGATAGGGAGAGAAACGTAACGTCATGCCGCCATCGACAATGTATTTGCCCAGTCCCAGAGCCAGATTCACCGTACCCTCTTCGGCTTTCTCGTCTCCAATCGGGTAGTAATTGAGCGAACGCGCCACACCAGACATCGACGGATAGTAACGGTCGCCGTACTGGTTGCCTACCACTTCCTGAAGGATAACTGCCATCTTCTCCTGGTCAATCACGTTAGAGGTAGCCTGCATATAGGCTTTACTATCTTTGAAATAGACCGAAGCATACACGCCCTTGATGGCATCGGAAAGCATACGCAGCATCTCATACCGATCATCCAGATAAGGAATCATATAGGTGTTGTAGATTCCTGCAAACGGTTGGTAGTGGGAGTCTTCGAGCAACGAAGACGAACGGATAGCCAAAGGAGCCTTGACCACATCGAAGAAAGTAAAGAAGTCTTCGACCAAGCTATCGGGCAACTTGGCTTTCAGGAAGTATTTCAGAATCGTATCATCATCGGCATCCGAAAGAGCAACCTGATAGAGGTTGTTCGTATCCATAAACTCGTCGAACACATCGGTACAGAGTACCACCGTTTTGGGAATGGCAACCTGCGCATTCTCAAACATCTCGAACTCGGGATAACGCTTCACCATATTGTCAATAAACGCCAAACCGCGCCCTTTACCGCCCAATGAGCCTTCGCCAATGCGGGCAAAGTTGGAGTAACGGTCAAAGCGGTCGCGCTTAAACACAGCAACAACGCCCTGGTTCTTCATTTTACGATACTTGATGATGGCCTCGAAAATAATCTTCCGATGAGCATCCACATCTTGAAGGCTGTTCCAGGTAATAGGGCGCAAGAATTCGGCAACCGGGAACATGGCTCTTGAGTAGAGCCAACGCGACACGTGGTTGCGACTGATATGATACAGAAATGATTCGGCAGGGATGGCAAACAGGATGTTTTGCAACTCCTTCAGGTTTCGCACGCGGGCTATCTCTTCGAGCGTATCGGGATTGCGGAAAATAAAGTCGCCAAACCCAAAGTCGTCGGCTACTATGCGCCGCAAATCGACATCCATCTTTTTCGAATTCTTATCGATAAAGCTGGCACCATACTTAGCGGCATAGGCCGCATTCTCCGACTCGGACGATTGAATAATGAGCGGAACAAACTCATCCCGCTTCCGCACTTCGGCACAAAGCTTAATCCCCGCAAGCGGATCTTTCTCGCCACGCTCTACACGGGGAAAGCGCACATCGGTAATCACACCGAGAATATTGTTCGAATACTTGTTGTAAATCGCCATCGCCTCCTCGTACGTACGTGCCAGTACTATTTTAGGACGACCTCGCATACGCAGTGTACGCTGATGCGCATTCAAGGCTTCGGTCGAGAACTCCTGACTCTGTTTCAATACAAATTTATAGAGATTGGGAAGAATGGACGAATAGAAGCGGATACCGTCTTCGACCAGCAAGATGAGTTGTACGCCCACTTCGGCCACATCATGCTCCAGATTCATCTTATCCTCTATCAACTTGATGATAGAAAGCAGCAGATCCGTATTGCCCAGCCAGCAAAACACATACTCGAACGCACTAAGGTCTTCGTTTTTGATTCGCTTGGTGATACCGTGGCTAAAGGGTGTCAGGATAACAATGGGGATGTGATCGTATTTGCTTTTAATGTGCCGCCCGATGTCGAAACTATCATTATCGCCGGTACTGGGCATACAGATAACCAGATCAAAAGAGACCTTTTCGAGTTGTGCTTCGGCCTCTTCTTCGGTAGAGACTTGTGTAAAACGAGGCGGATAGCGCAACGAAAGTGAGGTATATTCATTAAAAATCTTTTCATCGATTCGTCCGTCATCTTCGAGCATAAAAGCATCGTAGGGATTGGCTATCAAGAGTACATTAAAAATACGGCGCGTCATCAAGTTGGCAAACTGTGTATCTTTAAAGTACAGTTGATTTAATTTATATTTACTAAGCATGGTTCTCTCTGATTATGATTTATACAAAAGTATCGAATATTGAGCAATATAAGGAAAGATTTAAAATAATTCTTTCACCGTGACTACTATTTTTATTGTTCTCATTATATATTTGTTTTGTTCAAATAGATTTTTTACCTTTACCGCTCTATAAAACCTTGTGTTTGCCTGCGTATACATAAGACAGCTAACTAAATATCCCATAAACATGAAGAAAGTAATCCTATTAACCAGTGGAATCATGGTCATGTCATGCGCCTCTCAACAAAACAAACTGGTCTACCCCGAAACGGCCAAAGTAGATACCGTAGATGTGTATTTCGACACACAAGTACCCGATCCTTACCGATGGTTAGAAAACGACACAAGTGCTGCTACCGCTGCCTGGGTAGCCGCCGAAAATAAAGTAACCAACGACTACCTGTCTCAAATTCCTTTTCGCGAAAAACTGCTGAAACGACTGACGGAACTAGCTAATTATGAAAAGATAGGAACGCCGTTCAAGAAGCACGGTAAGTATTACTTCTATAAGAATGACGGTTTACAGAATCAAAGCGTACTGTATGTACAGGATACCCTGAATGGAGAGCCTCGCGTTTTTCTCGACCCCAATAAACTATCGACCGACGGAACGGTGGCACTGACCGGACTCTCTTTCTCGAAAGACGGCAAGTATGCAGCTTATACCATTTCGCGCAGCGGATCGGACTGGTCTGAGGTATACGTCATGGATGTAGCTACCGGCCAATTACTGCCGGATCACATCGAGTGGGCTAAGTTCTCTGGGGCTTCATGGCAGGGAGATGGTTTCTACTATAGCGCATACGATGCACCGAAAAAGGGGAAAGAGTTCTCCAATGTCAACGAGAATCACAAGGTGTATTACCACAAGCTGGGTGAACCGCAATCGGCCGATAAACTGATCTATCAGAACCCGGCTTTCCCCAAGCGTTTCTATAGTGCGGGAACGAGCGAAGACGAACGTATGCTCTTCTTCTACGAAGCAGGAGCCGGACGAGGCAACAATCTCTTCCTGCAAAACCTCACCAAAGCAGGTTCGAAGATCGAACAACTGACAACCGATTTTGAATATAGCTACTATCCTATTGAAGTAATCGGCGACAAGATGTACCTCTACACCAACTACGGTGCTCCCAAAGGACGCGTTATGGTAGCCGATGTTAATAAACCCTTGCTGGCGGATTGGAAAGAACTGGTACCGGAAGCGGAAGCCGTACTTTCGGATACCAAAGTGATCGGCAATAAACTCTTCCTTACCTACGACAAAGATGCCTCCAACCACGCCTATGTATACGACCTCGATGGAAAGATGATACAAGAGATTAAACTGCCCTCGCTCGGCTCGGTAGGCTTTAGCGGCGATAAGGACGACAAGGAATGCTTCTTCGGGTTTACCTCATTCACCACACCGGGTGCTACCTATAAATATGATATGGACAAAAATAGTTACGAGCTGTACCGTGCACCCAACGTGAAGTTCAATGCCGACGATTTCGTAACCGAACAGGTTTTCTTTGCCAGCAAAGACGGTACCAAAGTGCCGATGTTCCTTACCTATAAAAAGGACTTGAAAAAAGACGGAAACAACCCGGTATTCCTCTATGGATATGGCGGATTTAACATCAGCCTCAACCCGGGATTCTCTACCGCTCGTATTCCTTTCTTGGAGAATGGCGGCATCTATGCGCAAGTAAACTTACGCGGTGGCGGTGAATATGGAGAAGAGTGGCACGTGGCCGGTACAAAGATGCAGAAACAAAACGTGTTCGACGATTTTATCGCTGCAGCCGAATACCTGATTAAAGATAAGTATACCAACAAAGATAAAATAGCCATTGTGGGCGGATCGAATGGCGGTTTATTGGTAGGCGCTTGTATGACACAACGCCCCGACCTGTTCAAAGTAGCCATCCCTCAGGTAGGAGTTATGGATATGCTTCGCTATCATAAGTTCACCATCGGTTGGAACTGGGCGAGCGACTATGGTACCAGTGCCGACAGCAAAGAGATGTTCGAGTATTTGAAAGCCTACTCGCCCCTGCACAACTTAAAACCGGGCACCAAATACCCGGCTACCATGGTTACCACCGCCGATCATGACGACCGTGTTGTACCGGCTCATTCGTTCAAGTTTGCTGCCACATTGCAAGAATGTAACGATGGAACCAACCCAACGCTTATTCGTATCGACAGTAAAGCAGGACATGGTGCAGGCAAGCCAATGGCCAAAGTATTGGAAGAACAAGCTGATATATACGGATTTATTATGTACAATTTAGATATGAAGCCGAACCTGTAACCAAGCTTTATTTATCAAACAAGCTAAGCAATAGCCTCAAACAGCAAGCAGTTAAGAACCTTACTTATTAACTGTTTGTTGTTTGAGGCTATTCGTGCATAAGAAAATATCTTTTTATCATTATTTAATCAAAATAATGCCCGTAAAAGTATCATGTATCGAAAGTTTTCATATATTTGCAGTGTTACTACTGACATTTTATCAGAAACAACCTTTTAAAAGCATACTGTTATGAACATCGAAAAAATCATGACCTCTTTAGAGGCAAAACATCCCGGTGAGTCTGAATATCTTCAAGCCGTGAAGGAAGTGCTTATTTCTATTGAAGATATATATAACCAACATCCTGAGTTTGAAAAAGCCAAAATCATTGAAAGATTGGTTGAGCCGGATCGTATCTTTACCTTCCGCGTAACCTGGGTAGACGATAAAGGCGATGTTCAAACAAACTTGGGTTATCGCGTACAATTCAATAACGCTATCGGCCCGTACAAAGGCGGTATCCGTTTCCATGCTTCGGTAAACCTCTCTATCTTGAAGTTCTTAGGTTTTGAACAAACATTTAAGAATGCACTCACTACACTACCCATGGGTGGTGGCAAAGGTGGTTCCGACTTCTCACCACGCGGCAAGAGCGATGGTGAAGTGATGCGTTTCTGCCAAGCATTTATGCTGGAGTTATGGCGCCATCTGGGTCCCGACATGGATGTTCCCGCAGGCGATATCGGTGTGGGCGGACGCGAAGTGGGCTATATGTTCGGCATGTACAAGAAACTAACCCGTGAATTTACCGGAACCTTTACCGGCAAAGGATTGGAGTTTGGCGGTTCATTGATTCGCCCCGAAGCAACCGGATTTGGCGGTTTATACTTCGTGCACCAGATGCTCGAAACCAAAGGCATTGATATGAAAGGAAAGACAGTCGCTATTTCAGGATTCGGAAACGTAGCCTGGGGTGCCGCACTCAAAGCAACCGAACTGGGCGCCAAGGTGATTACCATCTCCGGTCCCGACGGATATATCTACGACCCGAATGGTATCAGTGGAGAAAAGATCGATTATATGCTCGAACTACGTGCTACGGGCAACGATATCGTAGCTCCATACGCCGATGAGTTCCCCGGCTCTACATTTGTAGCAGGCAAACGTCCATGGGAAGTAAAAGCAGACATCGCCCTGCCTTGTGCTACTCAAAACGAGTTGAACGGAGAAGATGCCAAGCAACTGATTGACAATGGTGTACTTTGCGTAGGCGAAATATCAAACATGGGTTGTACCCCCGAAGCCATCGACCTGTTTATCGAATATAAAACCATGTATGCACCGGGTAAAGCAGTAAATGCAGGTGGTGTAGCTACATCGGGACTCGAAATGTCGCAAAATGCCATGCACCTGAGCTGGAGCGCTGCAGAGGTAGACGAGAAGTTATTGTCTATCATGCACGGCATCCACGCCCAATGCGTAAAATATGGAACCGAACCCGGTGGGTATATTAATTATGTAAAAGGAGCTAACATTGCAGGTTTCATGAAAGTGGCACACGCCATGA
>POVV01000186.1_pt1 | contig 50100 bp, 41 predicted proteins | sample 1560271 | NCBI WGS metagenome assembly POVV01 (sample SAMN08337232, study PRJNA429181) | Bioreactor metagenome, whole genome shotgun sequencing project. | biome: cows' rumen and soil; feature: anaerobic; isolation source: anaerobic chemostat enrichment culture, galacturonate as sole carbon... | reverse complement strand
ACAATCTCAAAACATTTAGATAAAATTCGGCTCTTGTGTAATGCAATAATACGATCTAATTCTTTATCTTGCTTCTCCAAATATTCGAAATTATATCTGAGCCTTTCTGTACCTATAGCGTATTGGTTTATTAAAGAGTAAACCTCATTAAAAATATTCAAATCAATGTCTATCTCTATTCTCTTATACTTCAAGTCAGATATGATACCGGTCATAATTAGAACTCCTAAAGAAATAGCAACGTGATTGGATATAATGGCTCTTGCATTTGATACAAGTTTATTTAGCAGATTAATTTCTCTTTGGTTCATATTCTTTCAATTTGCTTTAATATTCAATATTGGCTTCACCGTATCTAAGATAATTGCCGTATCCTGAATCGCATTAATAATCACATCCTTGTCTTTATATGCCATTGGAGCTTCATCAAGAGTCGATTTGCAGATAGATGTTGAGTAAACTCCCTCCATCTCTTTCTCAAACTCTTCCATATCCAATGTTTTGAAAGCCTGATTACGGGCTAATATTCGTCCTGCTCCGTGTGGCGCCGAACAATTCCAGTCTGCATTACTCTTTCCTTCGCAGATTAACAGTCCGTCACGCATGTTGAACGGGATAATCATTCGTTCTCCTTTATAGGCACGAATAGCTCCTTTTCGGATAATCCAGTCTTGCGGATCAATAAAGTTATGTTTCGAATGGATCATATCAACGGCTTCCACATCACGCAACCCGCCAAAGATAGAGTGAGCCATAGCCCGATGATTAAACTCCGCATAAGTTTGAGCAATCACCATATCCACCAGATACTCATACATATCGTCACCTTTCAATAGTAATTCTTTTTGACCGACACCATATCGTTCGTTCAATTCCGCTAGCTTGATAGGGATATCTGATGTTGAAATCGTATTTTGAGTGATATCCTTAAATTCATCGTGATACTCTTGCGGTCTGAATTTAGCAGCTACCATTTTCTTCGCGTGATAGTTACATACTTTCAGTCCGAAGTTTCGAGAACCGGAATGAATGGTTAGATAATGAGAACCATCTTTTGCAGATTCTCCAATCTCAATAAAATGGTTTCCTCCTCCAAGTGATCCAACGGAGTTATAGAACATCTTTTCTCCTGTGCCTATTTTTTTACATAGTTCTGCGATATATTCTCGATCAATAGTAATAGCCGATTTATCTTCTGAGAAACGGGTATTCCACTGATCTATGAACAGATTCACATTATCAGTAACAGTCTGGATATATTCATCTACCCACCAATAATTAAAATCTTTTCCTTTTCGAATTTCATGTCCCATCGGCACAGCTTTTCGGATCTTCTTATCTATTTGTGGAAGTTCAGCCGCATCAAATCGCTTATTTAACTTATAGCTTGTTACGGAACAACCGATATCTACTCCGATATAGTTAGGATTGACCATTGTAGTCATCGGCATGGTGAATCCAATTACAATTCCTTTTCCCACATGTGTATCGGGCATGATACGCACTTGTACTCCTGCAGATATTCCGTGATTCAATATGTTTTGAACTAACTCGACTGCTCCTTCTTCAACTTCTTCTAAGAATATTTTACAGTTTTGGTTATATTTTCCTTTTAATTCTATCATAATTTTATGCTTTTATTTTCTTTGATGATACAAAGTAAAATAGGAGATACGCAGTGTTTCTGCGTATTGTTAATTATTTCCACTTTTTATAGAATTTCTCTTTAGGAAACTCTTTTTCAATGATGTGGATTATATCTTCTCGTTTACTAATTATTTCAACATAAGAACTATCGAAAGCTACGATCTCAATTTCAGCAAGAGGATGTTGCATTTCTAGAATCTCATCGAGTGTATGGGTTCCCTCTGAATATGGTAACTCATATTTCAGTATTTCATCTAAAGAAATCTGTCTGGGTATAGCTGAAAACACACCCCAAATGAATTGTATCTCGTTAGCATTAACTATATCTAAAATTTCATTAGTTGATATAAGCAGATAGTCTTCTTCATCGTTTATTCTTTTATTCGGACAATGATTACACTCGATATCTGTGATAAGAAAATTATAATCTTGTAAATATTCTTTTATTGGATTCAAAATAATGGACATATCAGTATAGTACTTTAAGCCTCTATTTATAATATATGTCTTCATCTCTTTCTTTTTTTATTTATACAATTCTTCTCTCATTTCCACCAATATTCTTTCAGCTAAATCCTTATCAGGTGTATCAGGTAAAGTAGAAGATAAACAATACGATTCTATATTCTTCATCAACCTATCAGCCATCGCCAGTAAACCATCATAATCCATATTACCCGATTTTATATCAAGCAGCTGTTTTCTGTTAGGACGTTTTACATTCAGTTTTCCTTCACGTAATATTTCCTTTGCTACCTGTAAAAGACGTATGGTGTACATCATATTCTTCGAATCATAATTCTTCCCATGATTTAGATTTGTCTGATAACGATTGTCGTTGCGTTCTTCCACCCAATCCCAATATTCTTTGTATTCTTTGCAATAGAGCGAATAAGCTTCCATATTCCAAAACAGGTAGGCAAGAGCTTGTTGTCCTTTAGGTATAGATGATAACGACACCTCGTTGGCAGTTTCTTTTACCGCTATACCATGATAGCCAAATTCATCTTGAGAATCATAAAATAAGGCATACATTCCTTTTGCATGAGAGATGGAGCTAAGCCCACATTTTTCTTGAGCATACCCATTTTTGTCAAGCCATTCTTTTACCGGCACGGACTGATAACTATCCATTATATAGCAAAAGTCCAATACTGTTTTACGTTCTTTTTCCATAGGATTCACAACCTTCTTTTTGTATCCTCTTGCTTTTCTTATCTGAGTGAGAGCATAGCCAGCAAAAGTATCTTTACATAATTTTGACAAGAACATATTTATATGAAACTTCTCCATCAATGGATGTTTGTATAATATACATTCTTCGGGAGAAGCTAGTAATTCAAGTAGATTTGGATTGTTCTTGCAAAGCAACTCTACAAAACGCCCCAGCTCATAAAACACCTCATCATTGGTCTCGTTACTTATTTGAGGTATATATTCCAATCCATAGAATTGATCTTTGGGCAGATAGAATACCCCTTTCAGGTCAGTATCCGACTGAGGGGTATCCAATCCATATGCTTTGCTACCGCTTACACATTCGAAAAGAAGCAGCCCTTTATCTTTTATTTCTTGTATAGTCATATTAGTATTGCTTTTCTGAAAAACTCATCAGATATCTTTTGATCAAAGTCTTTCTTTGCTAATTGTAACGAAACTTCCATGCAATAATCAAATGTCTGATCTATCCATGTTTTTATATCTTGATCTATCCTGATCAAATAAGCTTCATTTGCTGTCGATTTCAGTTCTATCAAAGATAAAACCTTTTTGCGTAAATCGTCTGACAGCAAATCCATTAATAGATGGATACTCATTGGTGCTATTGTGTATTTCTCGGCACACCATAATGCAGCAAGTAAAGGGCGAAGCGCATAAAACAGTTTTTTTATTTTTATTTCTTCTTCCTGCATTGTTTCCATTGCCCCGCGGGCCACACCAAGATAATGATGTATATTACTTCTCGGACAAAAATAGTTTTGGCAAAGTTGCCATAATTCCTCTTTGAATGTTTTATCTTCTCTGTATATGACTGGAGATTGCAGCCATTCGAAAGGAGTTGTGTTCGATTTTGTTATCAATTGCAATACTTTCGATATATCCCAACCATATATATCCAGTTCGTCGTTTATCGGGAAAGACAGGTGATCCTTCTTCGGTTGTATTGTCAGATAATCATTTAATGAGCGAGTATATATAAACCGCACATCATAATCACTATCAGGTGACGGAAATCCCCACGCACGACTCCCTGATTCACAAGAATAAAGGATTTTTATTCCATGTGCGTTTTCTATCTCTGTTAGTTTTTGTTGTATAGTCGTTTTCATTATTATTTACTTTGATGATACAAAGTAAAATATGGAGTGCGCAATATTTTTGCGTAGATAAAAATATTTTTATTATTTTTGAGAATAAATACCCATAAACCTAAATCTTATGAAAAAAACAACTTCTTTTTTTATCTTCTTCCTAATTACATTTGGTTTGTATGCTCAAAATGAACAATCTAAACTTATAGAGCTAGGTAAAGCATACAAAAATTTTATGTTTGTGAATACCCCTACGGATGACTATGTGAAAAATCTAAAAGAGAACAGTTCTGAGGATTTAATGCCAACTACAGATTTCATTATCCAAACCATAATTCCGAAAACAAAAATTATTGATAAAGCTTATTTAACTTTGCCTGATGAACAGACTCTGAAAAAAATCTATATTGTTTGCTCTGTCAATTATAATATCCATGCCAAAGAACCAGTAACGAATGAGCAGATAGTCGATAGTCTATTAAATATTACTATTCCCAGATATGAAATGATTGATAGATATTACAGCATGTTGTTTGCCTCATATGGAAATAAAGTAAAGCCATTTAATATGTCTAAAATTAATTTTCGTTTGAATGAATATAATTTGCAGAATGATACAGAGAAGGGTATTCTGTTTCTACGTTGTATGGAGTTTTGCGGTAAACAGATTTGGGGGTTAATAAATATTGCAAAACCGATGAATACTAAAGGAGCTTATGAAAACATAAAGAAATATCCTAAATTCAATGGATTAAAGTACTATCAGTATAATGATTTTAATTTTCCTGATTTTGAAATGGTTATTTATATAAATAGAGGAAAAGAAAGTTATAAAAACTACTTTATAGGTAAATATTATGAGGTCCTCTTGAATCATTTGCTATGTATTAAAAAAGAAGGTAAATCGGAAAAGGAATATCATGAACTGTTATTAGGATCTATTTTGAGAGATAAAGATTATTATAAGTATTCTAAAAACAAAGATATCTTAGAAGGTCTTTTTAAAGAAATAAAAACAGATTGAGAATAATACCATGCCAGTAAACCGTAATGCACTCATCCGCTATAAAACAATAGATATCTGTCTACGTAATAAATACAGACAGTGGACACTTGAGGATCTGATAGATGCTTGTTCAGATGCACTATACGAGTATGAAGGAATAGACAAAGGTATTAGCAAACGCACTGTACAGATGGATATCCAGATGATGCGCAGCGAAAAACTGGGTTATAATGCGCCTATTGTCGTATATGATAATAAATACTACAAATATGAAGATGAGGATTATAGCATAACAGATACCCCTTTATCTGAACAGGATTTAAAAACCATGTCAGAGGCTGTTGAGGTTTTGCGTCAGTTCAAAGGATTCTCCTATTTCTCAGGTATGGGCGATATTGTCAGTCGTTTGGAAGATCATGTCACTTCTGCGAAACAAAAAACTATACCTGTTATAGACTTCGAGAAAAACGAAAGCCTGAAAGGATTGGATTATCTTGATGTTATTTATCATGCTATTGTTAATAGGCAAGTGTTAAACATAAAATACCGGTCATTCAAAGCCCGGTCCGCAAACACATTCTTATTCTATCCATACTTACTAAAAGAGTATCGCAACCGATGGTTCGTATTTGGTCGTCGAAAAGGAAATCTGATTAATCTCGCATTAGATAGAATACATAGTGTAGAAATCACTGAAAAAGAAAGATTTGTAGAGAATAACTTATTCGATCCTCAGACTTTTTTTGATGATTTGGTGGGTGTCACCAAGAATGTAGGGATGAAAGCCGAAACTGTACGTTTTTGGGTAAGTAAGGAGAATACACCTTATGTCCAAACCAAGCCTTTTCACAAAAGCCAGAAAATAGTGGAGGAACATGAAGACGGTTCCAAAATATTTGAAATTAATGTAGTTGTCAATCAGGAGTTACAACGCGAATTCTTTGGATATGCGGATACTATAAAGATCTTATCCCCGCAATCTTTAGTCGATTTTATGGGATGGAAATTTAGGTTGGCTAAAGAAAGATACGAAAGTGATATATAATCATTCCCAAATTACTAATAAATAACTATCTTATATAGCTATAAGCTATATTTGCTTTATTCGAGAAAAATATAGTTGTATCAATAATACAGCTATAGTACAGCGTTTAGCATCCATTGTAAGCTATGCATGTAAAATAGGATTAATAGATAAAAATCCATTTTTACTCTTCAATTATCGATTAGATAAAACTAGTCCGATATATTTAAATGAAGATTAAATTAATAAAATCTGGCGTAAGAAATTTCTCAGCAAAAGGCTAGAACAAATCAGGGACTACCTTGTATTCATCTGTTATACAGGATTATCATTAATAGATATGTATTCTTTAAAAAGTGACGATATAAAGGTTGGTCCAAATAAAACATTATGGATTATGATATTGAGACAAAAGATAGGACTGGAGTCAGATATACCGTTACTGAAGATACCTCTTGAGATTATAAAAAAATATGAAGATTAAAATACCCCTAATAAGAATTTATTTCCCATAAAGAGTAATCAAAAAACCAATGAATATTTGGAGGGAAGTTCTGAGAATATTATTTTTTATTAGGTAGTATTGCCCAAAACAAATGCCCCAGTTAACTCCTCCGAATTAGGGTTCTTTTTTTGTTCGTGCTATACACCACATAAGCAATAGCACACAAAACTATTTATGAAGAGAAATTTTGCTGTTATTCTCAAGCCTGTAATACACATCAGACCTAATACTAATATTTTTAATATGTGAATCAAAAAAATATTTATATGCCAATAAATATATCTTTTTGATGCAATTTGCCTCTTTATAAAATAAAACAACATGGTATTTTTCAAATTAACTTCTTTTTGGCAAAATATATATATCTTTGTACAACCGAGCATTAAAAGATGTATGTATAAGTTAATTTTAAGCAACTATTTATGAAAAAAAGATTGTTTTTGAGTATGCTCTACCTTTTCGTAGGCATAGGATTGTTAATTGCTCAAACGTCGAAGGTTTCCGGAGTGGTAACCGATGATAATAAAGAGCCAATCGTAGGAGCGTCGGTATTGATACAAGGTACAACTATAGGAGTTATGACTGACATTGATGGTAAATTCTCCATCTCGGATGTGCCTGCTGCCGCAAAATATCTTAAAGTCTCATTTGTTGGAATGAAGACAGTAGAAGTGCCGATAAAGCCAGATTTGCTAATCGTATTGAGCTCTAATTCTGAAATGCTTGACGAAGTAATGGTTGTAGCATACGGAACAGCAAAGAAAAGTAGCTATGCTGGTTCGGCCTCATTAGTGAAGTCTGATGCCATTAAAGACTTGCCCAATACTAGTTTTGAAAACGCATTGAACGGTAAAGTTGCCGGTCTTCAAATTACAAATTCGTCTGGTCAGGCGGGATCAGCTCCAAGTATCCGTATTCGTGGCAATGGTTCCATGAATGCGAGCAACGAACCTCTTTATGTGATAGATGGGGTACCTGTTGTATCTGGAAATATCGGGCAAATGAGCAGTTATACTTACTCAACAAACAATGTTATGAATTCGCTTAACCCTGAAGATATAGAATCAATATCTGTATTGAAAGATGCAGCGGCTTCTTCACTTTACGGTTCGCGAGCTGCCAACGGAGTTATTCTTATCACAACAAAAAAAGGAAAAGAAGGAAAGCCAGTAGTCAGTTTAAAAGCATCAATGGGCTTTACTCCTTCATGGGCAACAAATAACTATGAGACAGCAAGTACACAGGGACAGGTGAATATGTTATATACCGTATTTCACGATTATAGTACTGCAGGTAAGGGGCAGACTGATGCCGAAGCTAATACTTATGCTTTATCTCAACTTAATAAAAAATTTAACAAACATGGTTACTTATTCACAACGACAGGAACAGGTGCATATCAAGATGTGACTATTTCTGATTATGATAATTCCGGTAGAGCGGGTAGGTATTACGACTGGGAAGATGCCTATTTCCGCACAGCCGTTTATCAGACTTACGACTTGGCCGTGAGTGGTGCTACACCTGCAACAAACTACTATACATCATTTTCTTATACTAAAGATGAGGGACGATTAAAAGTAAATAGTTTCGATCGTTTGTCTGGGCGAGTTAACTTATCTCAGAAGGTTGGAAAATTCTTTGAACTCGGTACTAATGTAAATGTTGCGCGAACTTCGCAAAGCGGTTATAATGATACGCGCAGCACAGGGTTAAACTATTTTATGCAGACCCGGAACTTATTATGGGGACTTTATTGGCCCACCGATTATAAGACCGGAGACGTATGGACTGCGAGATATGGAAGTTATGCCCAAAACGGAATTTACTACGATAAAGAGTGGGAAAATGAATCTATAAATACCCGGCTTTCTGCATCGGAGACAGTGACTCTACATTTACTCCCGGGTCTGGATGTCCGCTCTATCTTTTCTTACGACAATACATCAGTAAAAGATCATATTTATTATAGTGCTAATCACTTTAATGGTTCAGCTACCAATGGTACTGTTACCGAAATGCGCACTACTTACGAAAAAATGGTCTCATCCACTACAGCTGCTTATAATACAGTATTCGGTGTCCATTCCGTAGGAGCTTTGGTCGGTTTCGAAGCCGAGAAAAATAAAACGGACTTTGTTCGTGCTACCGGTGAAGGTCTTCCCACAAGTACTTTACATACTGTATCTACTGCCGGAACTCTCTCTTCTGCCGGCTATGACTGGGGTAATGCGATGGTATCAGTTTTGTCGAAGCTCGATTATAATTACGATCAACGTTACTTTGCCTCTGCATCGTTTCGTAGGGATGGATCTTCGCGCTTAAGTCCTGATACCCGTTGGGGTAATTTCTGTTCAATTGCAGGAGCATGGAGACTTTCAGAAGAAAGTTTTCTTAAAAACAATCCACTTATCAGCGATCTGCGTGTTCGGGCTTCTTATGGAGTGAATGGTACTTTGCCAAGCAGTAATTACGGCTACATCAACCTGATGACTTATACAAGCAAATATATGGGAAATCCGGGAGGTTCTATTACAACATTGGCCAATAGTAATTTATCTTGGGAAACAAGCTATACCTCTAACATAGGCGTTGAATTTGGCTTGTTTAAGCAACGTCTGCGCGCTACATTAGAATATTTCAATCGTGATTCGAAAGATCTTTTGCAGGATGTGCCTATTTCTACTGTTACCGGCTTCGCTTCAACTTTGCAGAACATTGGTGAAATTAATAACAAAGGAGTAGAAGTTGAAATTGCAGGCGATATCGTTCGCAGTGGTGGCTGGCAGTGGAGTGCTTCAGTTAATGCATCATTCATCAAGTCTAAAGTAACTAAGCTTTATAACGGAGCCGATATTATATGGTATGACCCGACTGGAGGAGATTCACGTGCTCAATATATTTATCGTGAAGGGCAATCTACACTGGCGTTCTATGGTTATGAATGGGCAGGTGTAGACAAAACAAACGGAAAGAGTGTGTATTATGTAAATGATCCTGATAATTCAAAGACTGGTGACTTTGAATATAACGGAAGAGGTGCTAGCTACGACTACACCAAAGCTAACTATAAAATAATTGGTAGTGCTATACCGAAAGTAAGTGGTGGATTTAGTACAAATGTTGCTTATAAGGGTATTGACTTGGGACTGAATTTTGTCTACAAAATTGGAGGTAAGCTTTACGATGGAGCTTATAAAGATGTTGCTGATGATGGCTATTATTGGGAGCGTATACGTTCAAAAAGTTATTATGAAAACATGTGGACTCCGACTAATACCGATGGCACACAGCCTGCGCTATCTGGTTTGGATTTGACTGATGCTATGCAATATAGCTCTCGTCAGATGCACGATGCTAGTTTCCTGCGATTGAAAACACTTTCGTTAGGTTATAATTTGCCCAAAACATGGATTACAAAAGTGATGATTAGTAATGCTCGTGTCTTTTTTAATGCTTCCAATTTGTTGACATTCTCCAAATATAAAGAGGCTGATCCTGAAGTGAACCAATATGGCACCCGTGGCTGGGAAACTCCTGTTGGAAAAACGTTTGTATTTGGTATTGATTTGAAATTTTAATGAAGGAGGATATTGACAATGAAACAATTTAGATATTTAATTTTCTTTGCTGCACTTTGTGTTTTCGGACTTTCTTCTTGTGACAGTTTTCTGAATATGCAGCCTAGTAATTCAGGAAATGCAGAAACAGCAATAGCAACTCCGGCTGATGCCAAAGTTGTAATTAATGGCATTATGAGGTCTATGAGTTCATCTAGCTATTATGGACGCAACTTTATTATGTATGGCGATGCCAAAGGTGGTGATTTGACTATTTATTCGGCTGGGCGTGGTCTTGATGCGCTTTACTCTTTCAATCATACGCCTACCAGTAATAGTTATTCAGGCTTTTGGTCAACCGGATATTACTGTATTATGCAGATTAATAATTTACTGGAAAATGTGAATCGCCTTGAAGCTGAAGGAAAAACAGGTTTTTCTTTCTATAAAGGGCAGGCGTTAACCTTACGTGCTCTAATTTATTTCGATTTGGTACGTCTTTATGGGCTTCCTTATAATTATAATAAGTCGTCCTATGGCGTGCCTAATGTAACAAAAACACTAGGGGCTGACGCGCAGCCTGTCCGTGCTAGCGTAGAAGAGAATTATGCGCAAATTTTGGACGATCTCGAAGAGGGTATGCCGTTGCTGTCGACCAATAAAGCGGCACAAAACGGATATATAGGTTATTATGCCAATATAGCCTTGCAAGCCAGAGTTAAACTCTATATGGAGAACTACGACGGAGCACTTGCCGCAGCCGAAGAAATTATAAAAAACAGTAGCTATAAGCTTTACCAACCTTCTGCATGGGTGGCTTCATGGAGTGCGCAGTTTGGTGCTGAATCTATATTCGAAATAGGTATCGATACCGAATCGGATCTGGGAACGTCTTCTTTAGGCTTCTATCTCATGCGTTATGCGCAAAAAAGTGGTGCCCAAGGTTGGTTCTTGGCCAGCGATTACTTCCTTTCACGGCTAGGACAAGATGCTACTGATGTGCGTTGGGGTATCATGGATAATGATGAATATTGGTACGATACTAAAAATACGCGTAAAGGAGCTTGTTATAAATACTCAGGTGGAACTTCTCTTGCTGGCGATGGAAAGGAGACTTATACTGCGGTTAATATTAAGGTTATTCGCCTCTCCGAGGTTTACCTTATCGCAGCCGAAGCTGCTTTACATGCGACAACACCTGATGCCGGTCTTGCTGCTAGTTATCTGAATGAGATACGGAAACGTTCTCCACAATTAGCCCTTGCAACATCTACTACAATTACAGATGATATGATTTTGGATGAACGTAGTAAGGAGCTTTTTGGAGAAGGACAGCGTTTCTTTGATATGATTCGTAAGAGTAAAACAATCGAATTCAATGACGATTTCCAAGGCATACCTGTAAGCAAGCGTGAAAAAACGATTAATCGGACGTTTGGTAAAATTGTGCTTCCGATATCTCAGGACGAAATGAATGCAAACCCGGCATTGAGGAGCGAGCAAAACGAAGCTTATAAATAATTTTATTGAAGAGGAGAATGACCGGTAGTTTTATTCGGTCATTCTCCTTGTTTTTTTCTATAAGCAGAGGTGTCTGTTAGTTTTGTCTTTCTTGAATAATATCTTGTTTCTTTCAATACGGACATGGGACTTCCGAATATTCCGCTAATATTTTTATTTTCTCATTTATGCGTTTTTTTTGACCAAGAAATCAATGGTTATCGAATTCCAAAGCACAATTTATTTCTTCATTTAATCAGCACAGAAATAGCAAGTTATAGAAATGAAAAAAGCGACAAAAAGAAGAAATCTTCAATTTGTCGCTCTCAGTGTGGGTGAAGGCAGTAGAACCCGCTCTTTAATCGCCTATATTTTAACAATTTAGTTTTCCTTTAAAATCACTTGGCCACGAATTGGCTATGACCTAAACGTAGTGTTCTACATCGTTCTGCAGAAGAGTAATTTTGAATGAAATAAAGATAGTATAATTATTGTGAAAATAAGTCTAGTTTTCTACTAATTTGTAGTTAGTACTTCTTTCATCTTCATTCGCTTTTCTCAAAGCTCTTCTTGCTACTCATCCTAGGCAAGCGGATACCCGGACCCTGAAAGGCTTTGTCACCATACAGCTTGTAGCGCCTACGCCACGTACATGAGGTATTTGCACTAATTCCTAGACTCTTGGAAATATCGCTTAGGCTTTTGCCCTCTTGCAATAAGTTTAAAGCATCTAATTTAAACTCACGACTGTACTTTACTTCTCTTGACATAATAATGATTGGCTTTTGTGATAAAATTAATCCTTTATTTGTTTGTGTCCGAGTAAAGCTAGCAACTCCAATAGAAACCTGCAGGATCTCCCCGAAGACAAGTAAAAGCATTTCACGAGATGGTAAAGAGTATTTATCCTTTAGGCAGAATCGGAATTACAAACTTTCCTGGAGTCGGGAATGCTTATGTAGGATATATTGTTGCACGAGCATTACATCTGGCACTTACCCCAAGAAGTTTCTCATTGAGACGCTACGGCGAGTAGTTTAGCTGCTCTTACGGCATGGCAAATAATGAGATTATAGGTTATCTTATTGTTTAAATTATATAATATTAACGCTTATTGGTTTTTTGATTAACATATTTTTAGTATATTTGTTCTATGTAAGTCCAAGATTACATCACAAAAAACAAGATAATATAATTATCTACACTGTAACTGATCCCTTAACCTCTACTTAATAAAAAGTATATAGATTACAATAATCAGGTCGAAATTTAGCTGATATGGCTTTAAGACACCAAATAAGCAAAAAAACATTCAATTTTTCTTTTAATCATCTAATTGAAAATTTGGAGGTTAGCCATATTTTGTTAGAGAGAGAAAAAAGTTACACATTACATAAAAAAAGGAGAAAAACAAAGGGACAGATTCATTTTATTATATCTAACTACAGTTTTTATGTATGAGTCACCTTCCGGAGAACTAATTAATTCTCCGGAAGGTGGCTCATATATTTGCCCAAACACACATTAAACAGAAAAAATAATCCTAAAATTTAATATTTAATAGGTAAGAATAATCTTTAGCTATTACATAAATCACGGTCATTATGAAAAGAAAAGTGATATTTATTTTATCCTGCTTATTTCTAAGTATTGGATTTATTGCAGCACAAACGACGAGGATTACAGGGGTTGTGGTCGACAACATCGGCGAGCCTGTAATCAGTGCTTCGGTAGTAGTCAAGGGGACATCTGTCGGTACTATAACGGAACTGGATGGCTCCTTTTCTATCAATGTACCGGAAGGTCATAATACTCTGGTATTTTCCCTGATAGGAATGAAAACAGTAGAAGCCAGGGTTGTCCAAAATATGAGAGTAACAATGGAGAATGACGAAAATATATTAGACGAAGTTGTTGTTACAGCTATGGGGTTGAGCCGAAAAGAAAAATCGTTGGGGTATGCAACCCAACAGGTAAAAAGTGAAGACCTCATAAAGGCCAGGCAAACTGATCTAAACAATGCATTGGTAGGGAAAGTATCAGGTGTCCGTTTTTTAGGCGGTTCTGGTGCCAAGTTTGATGCGGGTAAAGTTGTTCTGAGAGGGACCAACTCTCTAACCAATGCCGGAGGGAATGACCCCATCTATGTAGTGGACGGGGTTATAACTAACGTAAACTCACTGAATATGGATGATGTGGAGTCTGTCAACGTATTGAAAGGACCTGCAGCAACTGCCTTGTATGGTTCCAGAGGCGGAAACGGAGCTATTATAATCACAACTAAGGGCTCTATGGGAGAAAGGTCTGAAATTAATTTCAGCCATACACTGGCTTTCGAAAAAGTCTATCTACATAATAAACTGCAAAAAGAATATGGTGGTGGATATTATGGAGCTGATGCCGAAATGGATGTTTTCAAGTACGATCCGTCTATACACCCTGAATCCTTGCAAAAGCTTGATGGTGTTCGGTATTATGATTATGCTGATGATGCCAGCTGGGGTCCAAAATTTGACGGCCGGGAATATGCACCATGGTATGCTTGGGATACTACCCATCCTAAATTCGGGCAGACTGAAAAGTGGGAATCGAGAATGGATTTATCTGATTTGTTTGAAACAGGAATAAGTAATACTACAAATATAGCTCTTTCTAAATCGGGGAAAGACTATATGTCCAGAATCTCATTTACGAATGCATACCGTACAGGGGTTGCACCTAACAGCAATGCTGTCAGACGTTTTCTCTCAGTAAAGACTCAGTTCAAACCGCTGGATAGGCTGACTGTATCCCTTGACTATAAATATACTTACCGCAAAAATCACAATGCAGCAGCAGAAGGCTATGGGGGTTTAGGTAATGTCCTGTATTCTTATCAGCAATGGGGACATACAAATGTCAACTTGAAAGACCTGAAAGATTACAAGCGTCCCGATGGGTCATTTCGTTCATGGAATATTACTAGTCCAGAAAACTTGACCCCTCAATTTCATGATAATCCTTTTGCTTTATATAACGAGATCAACAAAAATGACATTTATCAGTGGAATGTTTTCAATGCCAGTGCAACAGCAGACGTTGTCGGGAACCTGAAAGCAGGGATACATGTTAACGGAAACATTCGCAACAGAAATTATGAGGCAATGGTACCGATGAATATTATGGGAGAAGTATCTGCATACGAACAGGAACAGAGCTCCCTTATTGATTTGCAAGTACAGGGCTTTTTAACGTGGAATGGCTCATTCTTGGATAATCGTCTGTCCGTTGATGCAGCTTTATTTGCTGAACAGCGAGATTATCAATATGATGTTACATCAGCTTTTACACGTGATGGATTGTTTCTTGATAAATACTTCAGTACATCTGCTTCTTCAGGGCTTCCTGGAGGTGGTACAACAAGAACTAAACAAAAAGAGCAAGCTATATTCGGAACAGGAACTCTAGCATGGGATGATACTTATTATCTGGACTTCTCGTTGCGAAACGACTGGTCTTCAACTCTTCATCCCGACAAAAACGATTATTTGTACGGTGGTTTATCTGGTGCTGTTATCCTTAGCAATCTAATAAAAAATAAATGGCTTTCATTCTGGAAAATTAGAGCTTCTATTGCTCAGGTAGGGTCTACGATAGATCCGTATAATATTTACCCAACTTTCAAGCTGAAAGATGGTAATGGTGACTTGGTTAAATATGGACAATTGTCGAATATGTGGCTTGATCGTAATCTGAAAGATCCATATATCAGACCTACTATCTCTACCTCATATGAGGTGGGTATGGATGTGAGGTTCTTCAACAACCGATTGTGGGCAGATGTCAACTACTATACAAAAGATTCAAAAGACCAGATTATCAATATAAACACCACCCCGGCCAGTGGGTATACGTCAAGGAAGATGAATGCCGGGCTCATCCGCAATAGGGGAGTCGAGCTTACTATTGGTGGTAGACCTATTCAGACTAAAGATTGGGGTTGGGACATCAGTGCCAACATATCAAAGAACAAGAATACGCTTGAAGAATTAGTGAAAGGACAAGACTCTTACCAAATATATTGGATGAGCTGGTCTACCCGCATATACTCATATGCGGAAGTTGGAAAGCCAATCGGAGTTATCAGGGGCTCTACTTGGAAGAAAAATGATGAAGGAAAGATTATCCTCTCCGATAGGGGAGATCCAAATCATGCCCTCGGACAGTATGCACCTCTGTTAGAGACTGCGGCTCAAGAAGAACTGGGCAATATTCAACCCGATTTTACTGGAGGGTTCTCCACTTCTCTACGGTATAAAAACTTTAGCCTTGGTGCATCCTTTGATTTCCAGATAGGAGGAGATATAGCATCAGCAACTAATATGTTTGGGGAAGGTTCTGGTCTGTTAAAATCAACTGTGGGCATGAATGATAAAGGAAATCCGCTTCGTTCACCTGTGGCAAACGGAGGAGGAATTCGTATTGACGGTGTGGTTGATCGCGGAAACGGTAATTTTGAGCCCGTGACAGCCTATGTAGATGCAAACTATTATTATCAAAGCCGTAAAAGCATGATATGGGAAGATTATGTTTATGATGCCAGCTATATAAAAATGAGGGAATTAAATCTGACTTACTATGTTCCTGCCAGTTTCTTACAGAGTAAACTCAAAGGGGTGAAGAAAGCCAGTATTTCTTTCGTTGCACAGAATCCTTGGTTGATCTATTCCGGTGCACCTAATATTGATCCTTCCGAATCGGGAGGTGCAACATACAACTATATAGAAGGAGGGCAAGCTGCATCTACCCGATCTTTTGGTCTCACAGTAAATCTTACGTTCTAAACCTTAAACTTTTAAAGTAACAAGTTATGAAAAGAATTATATTATATACATATATCCTGTTCGTATCCTTTTTTCTAGGTGGTTGTGGCGATTTTGGAGATGTAAATATTGACCCAAACAATCCTTCTACTCCAGATACTCGCTTCTTGTTCACTTATGCATGTAAAAGGGTACCGAATTTTACAATGGTAGGGACTTATGACCCATGGAACCAGTTATACCCTCAGTATTTCTCAGAAAGACAAAATATTCAGTATTCAAATTATGCATTGGTGGATTTCAGTATTGGACCGTATCTCTACGAAAATATTAGAAACCTGGAAGACATTATCAGGCTAAATTCCGATGAAACGACTAAAAATGAATCATATGTCATCCAGTTTGGATCTATAGATAATCAGATTGCTGCTAGCCGTACACTGAGGGCCTTCTATTATATGCACCTGACGGATATAGTAGGAATGATTCCTTACTCAGAAGCACTGAAAGGAGACGAAGGTAATTTTACTCCTATATATGACACGCAGGAGTTCATCTACACCGATCTAGATAAGGAACTCACCGAAGCTTATGCGCAATTTAAAGAAACGGAAACTCTTAACAGCTCCTCCGACATATTATATAATGGCGACATAAGCAAGTGGAAAAAATTGAATGCATCCCTTCGTATGATGATGGCTATCAAATTGTCAGATATAAAGCCTGAGGATGGGAAAGCACGATTTTTAAAAGCATATACCGACGGCGGAATGAGTGATAATGTCGACAAGCTCTCATATAAATATCTCGCGGAAACTGCAAATCAGAATCCTCTTTATGATAATGTTGTAGTTTCGGGACGTAAAGACTTCGCTCCGTCTAAAACTCTTCTTGATCAACTGATAGCCTACAACGACCCACGGCTACCAATATATGCTGATCCAAATCAGGATGGCGTTTACGAAGGTGTGCCTTACGGTTTGACTCAGGCCGAGATACCTAATTATAAGAATACCGCGGTTTTTGACCCTCAATATTATAAGCAAGATTTTGAAATGATTGTCATATCCCCTTCACACATTTTGTTGATTGCAGCAGAGGCTGCTGTTAGAAAATGGATACCAGACGATGCAGAAACATTATATAAAGCGGGAATAGAGGCTTCTTTCAATCAATATGGTTTGTCTGGTGAGATTGAAACATATTTTAATCAAGATGCTATAAAACTTGCAGGAACCGATGAGCAAAAGATACAAAAGATAGGTATGCAGCGCTGGCTTGCCAACTATATGCAGGATGGTGTAGAAGCATGGTCTGACTGGAGACGCCTCAATGTGCCTGTATTAAAACCCGGACCGAATGCGACGGTAACTCATATTCCTTATCGTAGGCAATACTATCCCGATGATTATCTGACTAATAAGGCAAATTATGATGCAGCTATAGCTGCTCAGGGGCCGGACAACTTCGATACTAGAGTTTGGTGGGATGTTGCAGATAATAATTAAAGAGGTAAACCATTCAGTTTTTACCTGATTGGGGAAATTCTAAACAGGGGATCGAATGTACTCCTTAATGTTACATTCTTTAATTCATCCAAACACTATTAATGCAGTGATGCATCAATTCAAAAAGAGACCGGATCCGGTCTCTTTTTTTGTTTCTTGAATAATTGTCAGAATCTTTTGGATATGCAAGCTTTTTTAGGACAATTCTATGACCAAGAAATCAATGGTTATCGAATTCCAAAGCACAATTCATTTCTTCATTTAATCAACACAGAAATAGTAAGTTATAGAAATGAAAAAAGCGACAAAAAGAAGAAATCTTTAATTTGTCGCTCTCAGTGCGGATGAAGGGACTCGAACCCCCACGCCTCTCAGCACCAGATCCTAAGTCTGGCGTGGCTACCAATTACACCACATCCGCAGCTAAATTGCGTTAGCGGGTACAAAGATATAATAAAATGTTCTCCAAACAATACTTTGTATCAAAAAAATGAGAGTATATAAATTATATTTTTAATTATATACTCTCATTCAAACTAAAACCTTTCTAAAAATTAGTCTTTAAAGCCTATTTTAGCGTGTGTCCCATCACAATAAGGCTTGTTTTTTGATCCTCCACAACGGCAAAGGTGTGGATTGTTTTTGATAATTGTAGTTCCATCAGCTAATGTTAGCTCAACTGTGCCTTCCACTAATAGAGGAGCATTAGGGATGACTTTAATTTTCAATAATGATTCTTTTTGTTCCATGATAGATGATAGTTTTTTATGATGATATAAATATAACGATTTTTTTGTTAAAAAGGTTGAGTTCTAATCACTACTTTTTCCGTTTTTTCTTTCCGTTTTTTTTCATAGCTTTGTAATGCTAAAGGAGAAAATTAGAATGAATAATTATATAGTTTCAGCACGAAAATACCGACCGGTTACTTTCAATTCAGTAGTAGGTCAAAGGGCATTAACGACTACTCTGAAAAATGCAATTGCCTCGGGAAAGCTTGCTCATGCATATCTCTTTTGTGGGCCTAGAGGAGTTGGCAAGACAACCTGCGCCCGTATTTTTGCAAAAACTATAAACTGTTTGTCTCCCACAGCCAATGGCGAAGCTTGTAATCAGTGCGAATCGTGTGTCGCTTTTAATGAGCAGCGCTCTTTTAATATACACGAACTCGATGCCGCCTCTAATAACTCAGTCGATGATATTCGTTCTTTGATAGAGCAAGTTCGCATTCCGCCTCAAATAGGAAAATATAAAGTATATATCATCGATGAGGTACATATGCTTTCTCAGGCTGCATTCAATGCTTTTTTGAAAACATTGGAGGAACCGCCTCATCATGCTATTTTTATTCTTGCAACTACCGAGAAACATAAAATATTACCAACTATTCTTTCACGCTGTCAGATATACGACTTCAGTCGTATTACGATAAAGGATACGGTAGAACACCTTCAGTATGTCGCCAATCAGGAAAATGTAAATACCGAACCCGAAGCTTTGAATGTTCTTGCTCAAAAAGCAGATGGGGGGATGCGTGATGCGTTGTCTATATTCGATCAGGTAGTAAGTTTTACAGGAGGGAATGTTACATACAAGGCTGTTATTGAGAATCTGAATGTATTAGACTATGAATATTATTTTCGCCTGACGGACTGTATTCTTTCTAACAATGTAGTTGATGGATTACTTATTCTGAACGAAATATTATCTAAGGGATTCGATGGCAATAATGTGATTACAGGGATAGCAACGCATTTCAGAGATTTGCTCTTGTGCAAAGATCCTAAGACTGCGGATCTATTTGAAGTAGGGGCATCTATTCGCGACAGGTATATTGAAACTGCAAAAAAATGCAGTAATGAGTTTTTATATAAAGCGATAGACATTGTAAACGAAAGTGATCTCAATTATCGGATAAGTCGAAATAAGCGACTACTCTCCGATCTGACGATAATACGATTGTGTCAATTATCTTCCCCTCAAGTAGGATCGGAAGATCAAAAAAAAAAGCAGGTAATTGATCCGATTTTTTCTAAGCAAGAATCTGCTCCTGTCGGTAATGTGCCTAGTCCGTCCAATACTGTGCAGAGACCACAGCAATCGCAACCTGTTGTTACGCCAAGGGAGCCTACTCATACACCACCACCTACAACTCAGGTAAAAGAGCCAACACAAAAGCCACTTAATATAGGCGGGTTGGGGGTTTCTATCTCTGCTCTCGGACAGAAGAAAGAAACGGTGGAAGAGCATCATGAAATGACAATTGAAGTATTGAACGAGCGTTTCACTCCACTTCAACTCATTAACGAATGGAAAGCATATGCTGAGGAAATAACAGAAGAACATCACTTAAAAAATACGATGCTCAATTGTCTCCCAAATCTTATTGCGAATACCGTTTTTGAGGTTGTGGTAAACAATCCTGTACAAGAACAGCGATTGATGGATAGTGGAATGGATATTCTTTCAAGGTTGCGTGTAAATCTGAAGAATACTCACCTGAAAATGGAAATACGCATTAGTGAAGATAATGAAAAGAAACTGGCTTTTACTCCTGCCGAAAAATTCAACCTGATGATGGAGGAGAATGAAAGTCTTCGGAAACTAAAAGACGAATTTGGACTGGAATTATCATAAAAAATACCGATTGTTTTTCAATCGGTATTTTCTTTTTTATCAAACATTATTTAGCTGCAAAATATATTTGAGAATTTTCAACATATTGGCGTAAAGCGAAAACACCTCTGTCAGAGAGTTCAACATTTCTCTCGTCTCCATTGGGAAGATAAACAATTGCACTTTTATTATCGTCTGAGATTGTTATTAGTTTGGTCGTTTTTTCATTAGCAACCAAGCTCCACGTATTCGTCTCTTTGTCATAGATGAATTGGCTCATTTGTCCAGCTTCATCTTCAATCTTATAGCCATTTTCCAATGTTTCTACAGTATAAACCCCATTGTCACCTTGGACTTTTTTTACTACACCTGCTTCGATTGGATTGTCTCCTGTCCAGAATTCAATCGTGTTGAATAATAACAAATCACCAGTCAGGGTTACGGCATACGCAGGAGACAATACTACAAATAAAATAGCATTTACAAACTTATCACTAACTGTCTGATTCCATGCCAATAGTTTACTCGACAATGCAAACGGACCAATACATGAAGTAAACAGCAGACTGCATGAAATAGCACTTAATGTAGCTAATCTAAAAAATCTTTTTTTCATAACTTAAATATTTATTCAGTTCTTAAAATTACTATACTCTATATATTATAAAACGTCATTTTAAAGTTTCTTATTGCGTGGATGATGTTCAATGATCTCCTGACGCAAATATTCCCTGTCCATATGGGTATATATTTCTGTTGTTGTTATTTTTTCGTGTCCCAGCATCAACTGTATCGCCCTTATATTTGCTCCCCCTTCTAGCAAATGGGTCGCAAAGGAATGCCTGAATGTGTGAGGACTTATTGTTTTCTTTATTCCGGCTCTATCTGCATATTCTTTTATAAAGTGGAATACCATTACACGCGAAATCGGAGTTCCTCTGTTGCTTAAAAATAAAATATCTTCATTCCCTTTTTTTATTTTCATCTCACGGCGATAATAGAGATATTTATTAATCTCGTTTATTGCTGTATGTGATATCGGAACAAGTCTTTGCTTGCTTCCTTTGCCTTCGACCTTGATAAACCCTTCATCGAAAAAAAGGTCGGAAAATCTCAGTTTAGTCAACTCAGATATACGAAGCCCACAACTATATAACGTTTCAAGGATGGCTCTGTTACGCTGTCCCTCCTTTACTGACAGATCTATTACCGACATCAAAGACTCTATTTCGTCAAGTGAAAGTACTGTTGGTAGTTTTAGCCCTATTTTTGGTGTTTCTAAGAGCTCTGTAGGATCGGTTTGCATATATCCATCCAGTACAAGAAAATTGTAGAATGACTTAGTGCCTGATATGATGCGCGCTACCGAACGAGCATTTATACCTAGATCGTAAAGCTGGGCAATAAATTGTTGAAGATTGTCCAATGTTACATTTTCTACTTTCATATCTTCGTTCTCCAAAAAATCAGACAGCTTAGCCAGATCTGTCATATACGCTTCGATAGAGTTTGGAGACAAGGATTTTTCGAGTAGTAAATAGTTCTTATATTTCTTCTCTATATTTTCTTTAACCATTGGCCATTTAATAATGTTCGGATTAAGATCATAAAATGTAATTACAAATATATATCTTTGCAAAGTGGGTTTATAATCAATCGCTATTATTTCTTTATTGTATGAAATTTCTGAAATCCATATTTAATTACCTCATTACCAGATATACAAAAGTGCAACTGCTGATTATATTTGTAATTATTGTATTTGCTTTTTTAATCAGCGAAAGTAATATCTTCGCCAGGATCGGTTATGATGCTCAGATCATGGAACTTAATGACCAAATAGAATATTACAGAAATAAAACGACCGAAGATAAACAGAAACTCGAACAATTGCAATTAGACAAAGATCAAATTGAAAAGTTTGTTCGTGAAAATTACCTCATGAAGAAAGACAATGAGGACGTATATATCATAGAATGAAATCGAACCAAAAATTAAAAAACATTTTATTTCAGGTATCCGCTATTGCTATACTGGCTGCTGCTATTATGCACAATTTTGATACTACTATTGCAAAATATATGCTCATTGCCGGAGCAGTCGGGTTTGCTGCTACTACATTTACGACACCCTATCCGGGGAAAAGTCTGAGAGGTAAACGGCTCTTCAACATTCAGATATTTTCTGTATTGCTTATTTGCGTTTCTGCATATCTGATGTTTGTCGACATGAGAGGTTGGGTCGTAACATTGCTTATTTCTGCCCTTCTGACACTGTATTGTGCTATTGCCCTTCCTATTGCGTATAAAAAAGAACAGGAGGGCGAGAAAGAATGATATAATTACAATTGGTGATTTAAGAAACTACATGCTAAATAAAATAAAGTCTTATATGATGCCTATCGCAATGATTTTAGGCATTCTACTCCACAGATATGCGGGAGCTTTAGACTTTATTACTCCCTATCTTATTGCAATTATGCTTTTTATTACTTATTGTAATATCAATGTAAAAGATATACGCATTTCTCGTTTACATTTATGGCTTATTCTGATACAAGTAGTGGGTAGCATATCTATTTATATGATTCTTTTGCCGATAAATGCGATTGTAGCTCAGGGAATCATGATTTGTATACTGGCTCCTACAGCGACATCAGCCCCAGTTATAACAGGTATGCTTGGGGGGAACGTAGAAAGCCTTACCGCATATAGTTTATTATGTAACCTTATGGTAATATTAGTTAGCCCAATATTTTTTGCAGCTATCGGAGAGGTTGATTCTTCTTCATTTATAGACTCTGTTTGGGTTATTTTCCAGAAAGTTTCACTGCTTCTGTTCTTGCCTTTTTTCATTGCTATACTATTACAAAAACTATTACCAAAAGTACATCGCGAGGTAAAACAAATGAAAAGTCTGTCCTTTTACCTTTGGTCTTTTGCACTGGTTATTATATCAGGAACAACTTTTCAGTTTATTATAGATCAGGAAAATCCAGATTATAAAGTAGAAGTGTCTATCGCTGTTGGAGCCTCTCTTGTTTGTCTCAGTCAGTTTCTTTTCGGACGCAGATTGGGGCGTATCTATAACGACACTGTAGCCGGAGGACAAGGACTAGGACAAAAAAACACTATTTTAGCCATTTGGATGGCGCAAACATATCTAAATCCAATATCATCTTTAGGTCCGGGAGCCTATGTGCTCTGGCAAAATCTAGTAAACTCGTATCAGGTCTGGAGAAAACGGAAAGACCTTAATTAGTTGTTCTCTCAAGAGTGTGAGACGAAGATGGGATCAACACCATATTTTTTAAATATTCAAATTCCAGTTCGAAACATTCACTGAGTATCTCATCCGCAAAACTATCTTCGATTTGCTTTATAGTCCAAAATTTGCCTGTCATCAAACGGCTCTTTGTTATTTTATCCTCATCGTCAATGTCTGCCACAAAGAGAAAATTTAATCGCTTTGTATTGTCATTTTCAAATACATATTTTAGAATGAATTTTATCGAAATATCCAGATCATGACCCACCATCTGATGAATACTGTCTCTGGCAGCAAGATTTATTTCATTATTAAAAAGCATGTACTTTTCGAAAGGATAATCGAGTTTTCCCGGACTCAAAATATCTCCATCGGGTCTATTTTGTAGGTATACTTTAGTTTTGGATATTAGAGCAACTCTTACAACAGGATGTAAAAATCTGTTTTTCATATTTACTGATACACTCTTCGCAATCTTTCCGGTTACTTCACCCTTTTCGGTTACAATCGGTATCCATTCTTCCTTTTTTAACTTGGCAGAGAGGCTACTTACTTTATACACCTGATAAGCACCAACAGATAATATTATTAAGACCGGCAGAATCAAGAATAAAAAAATCTCAAAATTATCTGAGAAAGTTCCTTTTTCAACGAATTGCCTATAGAGCATAATGCCGAATATGTGAAAGGTAAGCCCGTACTGTATTATAGAAGCCGAATTATAATACTCATTCATCAGGGCTTTCTGAAGCAGATTTTTTTGACGGAAAAAGACGGCTGCTATATATGTTTTACTGGCACGGAGCAACATAAACAGAATAACGATGAATACCTCACAAAGGACAATGTATGCGTCTCCATTATCAAGATATTTAAACGTGAAAAACCAAATTATAAGTGTTGTCAAAAGGGATATTCCCGATATATAGAATGTTACGCTAAATCCCTTGCTCTTATAATATAATCTTATAGACATTTCTCCGATTATTGCTACTATAATTGCAATTGACAATGAGTAAACAATCTCTACCCCTGATGTGTGTAGAAAAATGAACAAAATGAACGGCAATAATCCTATCACCGGATTAGACATATGTTTTCTTATCCCTTTACTAAGCATTTTGTAATACTGTTTTCTGAGTGTGCTCCTTCCTAGTTCTATAAAATTAGAACAAACATCGTTTTTATTTGTTCTGAAAAATCAAAGATTTATCTAAAGATCTCATTTTTTTAACCTTGCTTAAAAGTAAAAAATTTATTGATCCCAAATTGTATTGCTGCAACAATGCATATTGCGAATATTTTCGATAGCATATCGTCCATTTTCATTACGCCAATAAACAATGTGAGGAGCATTGAACTTATCACCATTCCTATAATGGCTATGCTTACAAAAGAGGCAAAACGTTTAAGTTTTTTATCTGTCACCTTAAACGTAAAATAACTATTTAAAATAAAATTATTTATAATAGCTAAGGTGCTACTTATAATATTAGATATGAGGATATCTAACATCCCAACCGACATATTACCTCCTAATAGCTTGCTAATGAAAGGGGAGAAAGGATAATGGACAGATAGTTTTCTTACCAGCAGATAGTAAATACCCATATCTATACCCAGACCAACTACGCCTACCATGCCGTATTTTACTAGTTGCCTGAAAGATTTTTGTTTTACTATATTATCTATCTTTTCCCTCATGTAATTTTGTTTGTCTTATATTTCGGTGCAAAGATAATTTTTTTTATTTTCATTTAGTTTAAAGTATTAATTTTTGCAATGGCATTTTTTTTCAAACTAAATATAGAGATATGCTTCTACAATTTCTTTTTGTACTAGTGGCTATAATTATGGGTGCTCGCCTGCAAGGCATAGGGTTAGGAGTAATGGGTGGATTGGGTTTGGCTATCCTTGTCTTTGGTTTTGGCCTGGAACCAACATCGCCTCCTATCGACGTAATGTTGATGATTGTTGCTGTGATAGCTGCAGCCGGATGTATGCAGGCAGCCGGTGGTTTAGACCTGATGGTAGCGATCGCCGAGAAATTACTTCGCAAACATCCTCAACGAATAACAATACTGAGTCCTATGGTAACATATCTGTTCACCTTTGTTGCCGGAACCGGTCATGTTGCATATTCTGTACTTCCCGTGATCGCAGAAGTGGCGCGGGAAACAAATATACGCCCTGAACGCCCTCTCTCGATTGCTGTAATTGCATCTCAGCAAGCAATCACTGCCAGCCCTATATCAGCGGCAACAGTAGCATTGCTTAGTATGCTTGCCGGATATAATATTTCATTGCTAAATATATTGATGATAAGTATACCTGCTACTCTGGTCGGCGTTCTTCTCGGAGCCCTTGTAAGTATGCGCATGGGAAAAGAATTGCATGAAGATGCTGAATACGCAGAAAGATTAAAGTCCGGAATGTTTGACGAGAGTAAGAAAGAGCAAAAAGTTGGGTACAGTATCAAAAGTAGGGCCGGGCTCTCAGTCTTGATCTTTATATTAGCCACTATTCTTATCATTTTGTTCGGATCTTTTGAAGAACTCAGAAAGTTGGGTGATAAAACATTGAATATGCCTATAGTCATCGAAATACTGATGTTGTCTGCTGCTGCTTTAATCCTTCTCACCACCAAGACTAATGGAATGAAGGCTGCTCAAGGATCGGTTTTTGTTGCAGGTATGCAAGCGGTAGTCGCTATCTTCGGTATTGCATGGATGGGGGATACTTTTATTAATGGAAATATGGATCAATTACGTTTGTCCATCGAGGAAATTGTAACAACTATGCCTTGGGTATTCGGTATAGCTCTTTTTGTTATGTCCATACTACTTTATAGCCAGGCGGCAACAGTACGCGCTTTGATGCCCTTGGGTATAGCTCTAGGTATTTCTCCCTGGATGCTGATAGCTCTTTTCCCTACTGTAAACGGGTATTTTTTTCTACCCAATTATCCTACTGTAGTGGCAGCTATCAACTTCGACCGCACAGGGACTACTCGCATTGGCAAATGGGTTCTGAATCATTCCTTTATGCTGCCCGGATTGGTGGCTACCATTGGTGCCGTTTGCACAGGGTTACTTATTATTACATTAATAGGACTTTGATCGGATAGAAATTACCAGTTTAAGACATGGATGGCATGGCATGCTGCCAATGCCGCTGTTTCTGTTCTGAGGCGGCTTTCTCCTAATGAAATCGGTTGAAATCCTGAACGAATTGCCTCTTCAACTTCTTTTTCAGAGAAATCACCTTCTGGCCCTATCAGTATAAATGCATCCATGCCTTTTTTATAAACCTCTTTCAAAATCGGTTTTTCTTGCGGATAACAATGTGCAATGAACTTTTGTCCGTCAAATTCCTGTTTTATAAGTTGCGAAAAAGACTGCATTTCATCCAATTGGGGAAGAAGTGTTTTCTGCGATTGCTTCATTGCAGATATCAGAATTTTCTCTATGCGTTGAAGTTTTATTTCTTTTCTCTCTGAATATTGACAAAGAATGGGGGAGAAGTGGTCTATTCCTATTTCTGTTGCTTTTTCGGCAAACCATTCTACACGATCCATGTTTTTGGTGGGCGCAAAGGCAATCTGTAAATTGAAATTCCAGTTTTTTTTCTGAGAAACTGATTTTATAATATTGACAATGCAATGCTTTGGGTTTGCTTGTATAATCTCAGCATCATAAAAATTTCCTTTTCCATCGGCTAGAAGTATTTCATCACCTTCTTTTTTTCTCAATACTTTGATGCAATGCTGCGCTTCTTCAGAAGGCAGCTCCAAGTTGGTAAGTATATCCGGTGTATAGAATATTGTTTTTTCCATTCTTATCTCAACCAATTATCTATTTCTTCGGAAGATAATTCTTTTTCTATTTCTATACTTGCTTTTAGGTTTTTAAATGTTCGTTGAATCGTAGAGCTGCGACTATAAGAGGGAGCTCCGAGTAATACGACTCTGTAGCCATCATGTATAGAAATATCTGAAGGAATGCCTTCACCCCAGATCCAAGTGTTTTTTAGTTCTACCGATTGCGACGGGTTTTCAGCATTACTTACAATGCGTTGCCAGTTAGTCTGCTCGCAAAGCTCAAGATTGTACATATTCCACTTACACTCAATTGAGTTTTCTGTCTTTTGCTCACCCTCACCATTTATTACCTCCAGATCTTCTTTCGATATAGATGTTTTACCTTCATTCAGTAGTGGTAAGCCCATCAAAAGCTGTTGCAACTGGTAATTGTCAACTACACCGCTCATCTTACCTTTAAAGCCTATTTTCTTGTCTATATCTATTACCACTATCGGTTCATCGAAAAGCACTGTAAATAGTTTGTCTATCCAGTAACATCCTTGATTATAAGCTCCTACGAAAGCAACCTTTTCTCCTAACCGTTTTTTTGCAGCAATCAGATTTTCTTTGCTTATTGAAAACAAAGAGATGGCGCAAGCATAAAATTTGTCGAGCGAAACAATGGCATTATACGTTTCTGTACTAATGACTTCTTTATCGCCTACCAGATTAGAAAATATCTTGTTTATTTTAGCTTCTCTATTTTCATCCAATTCATCTATACTCCTGATCTCAGCATACAACATTTCATAAAATATGCGGGACTTATTGAGTAAGTTATCATATAGATTTATCATGTTGGAAAGAATAGCTTCACTCGGAAAACCCTTTTCTACGAGATAGCCACAAATCGTTGTAGCTAACGATGCACGATCTATATTGGGCAATCCGGATAATGCAAAAACTCTTTTCATAAAGAAGTTGACATCCTCTTTACTTGCATCCGACAAATGTTTGAAACATCCTTGTAATAGAGAGTTCACTTCTTCATTCGAGGACAGCGGAGACGACATAGCCTCAATAAAATCATCCGTAGCTTGTTGTAAGTTTTCCATTCAAATAAATCTTTTATAAAGAAATTCAATCAAAGTTATTAATATTTTGCCGATCTTCTTATAAGCTGTTAAAAATAAAGTAATCTATGTTGATAGTTTTTAATTCGCCATGCCAAGAGCAAAAATACTGATTTTAGCCCCGTCGCTCTTTACTATTTCTCTGACGCATGATTCGATGGTAGAGCCTGTGGTGATAACGTCATCTACCAACAAGACATGCTTATTACTAAAGATGTCTTTATCTTTTAAGGAGAAGATGTCTTCTACATTTTTCCATCTGTCGAAACGAGAGTTCTTTGTCTGTGAGGGATTATTAACTGTGCGTACTAATGTTTCGGTATCGACAGGAATTCCCGTTACGGCAGATATCCCTTCACAAATTTTCAAAGACTGGTTATAACCTCTCTCTTTTTGTCGTTTAGGATGTAAGGGTACGGGAACCAGCAGATCGACAGAATTGATAAAATCGCTTCCTTCTATATTGTCACCGCTAAGTTTTCCCATGAAATATCCAATATCGGGGTTTCGTCTATATTTTAGTTCATGAACAATCTGTTGGAGGCTTCCTCCTTTTATGAAGTACGCAAAAGCGGCCGCACGCTCAAAAGGGATTCGTCCGGCGAAAAATTGTTCCAGGCGATTATCCGGTTGTAAATGAAAACTGGTTTTAGGAATTAAGAGTAAACAGTCTGTGCAAATATGTAGCTCTCCATCAATTAGCCTTTCGCGACAAACAATACATAGGTCTGGAAAGAATAAAGCAAGGAAGCTACGAAATATACTCTTCATAGTCGCCTCCCATTAGTTTATTTACACACTTGATCACTAAATCCATTGTAAAACCTCTGCCCATGGCAAAACGAATAAGCTTCGTTTTTTTGTCATAATCATTCTTGCCTTTGACGGATTTGATCTTTACAGAAAGAATATGCATCAACTGTTTTTCAAATTCGTCTCCCGATAGTTCTTCCAGTATCGGAGCATAAACAGATGTGGGGATATTTCTTTTTTTGAGTTCGTAAATAATTTTAGTCCGTCCCCATTTATTAAAGTTCAGTTTGTCGTTGATAAAGCTCCGCGCAAAGCGAGTATCATTGAGGTATTTTTCTTTTCTTAAGCGATCTATTATTCGTCTAATGGCATCTTCCGGCAACTCCCATGCAATAAGCTTTTTTCGCACAGCAAATTCTGATCGTTCCGCGCGGGAACAATATGCAGCTACACGATTGAGGGCTTGGGGTTCGGAGAGTTTCATTATGTTAATTCTTTAAAGCTGATCTCACCATCCTATCCTTGTTGCTCAAGTCTTGGAACAAAACAATATCAGAAAACCCTTTTTGTTTCAGCATATCTATCACATCTTTTCCTTTAGCCTGATTAATCTCAAAATATAACTTTCCCTGTGGATTAAGCAGATTTAAGGCAATATCAGCTATCCGTTTGTAAAATAATAGTGGATCATTATCCGGGACAAAAAGAGCCTGATGCGGTTCGTAGTCCAGAACATTCTGCTCCATTGATTTTTTTTCACTATCAAGAACGTATGGCGGATTACTTACAATGATATCGAATTTCTTGTCTAGTGGATATTCAGACAGTGCATTTACTTGTTTGAGGGAAACTGTTGTTGAATTTGCCTTGCTGTTCAGCGCAGCTACATCAAGAGCTTTAGAAGATATATCCCATGCCGATACTTCACCATTTTTTATATGCTTAGCCAAAGCGATAGCAATAGCTCCACTACCCGTTCCTATATCTAAAATAGATAGTCCTGTTTTATTATTCTCTTTCAGAATCAGTTCGACCAATTCTTCGGTTTCAGGTCGTGGAATCAACACATTTTCGTTGACATAGAAGGGTAACCCGAAAAATTCAGTTTCTTCCAAGATATATTGGATAGGCTCATGTCTTTTCAAGCGTTCAACAATAGATTCTACTTTTTGTTGCTGATCTTGGGTAAGTTCCATCTCTGCCAATAATGCCTGATGATAAGATTTATTGGTTATATGTTCTATAATAATACGCATAAATCCCGAAATTTCACTTTCGGGATAATACGCTATTAATGATTCTTTTATGTATGGAACAACTTTTTTCATAAAGAATTACTCCATCTCTTCATCATATTTCTGAAAAAGAAAATCGTTGTAAGGATAACGTTCTATGTGTATCTCTTTCACCCGATTATAAACCTTATTTTTCAACTCATCTATATTGACTTTGTTTTTAGCTGAGATAAAGATGCAATCGTCATGCATTTTGTTCATCCACGATCGCTCAAGTTCTTCGAGCGAAACATTCTCCCTCGTTTTGGGAGTCAGGTCATCCTCGTCTTTCGGCTTGTAAGTGAAAGCATCTACTTTGTTGAATACAAGAATTGTTGGTTTTTCATTCTTGTCAATATCCAAAAGAGTCTTTTTCACCACTTCAATCTGTTCTTCAAAATTAGGATGAGATATATCCACTACATGTAATAGGAGGTCGGCTTCCCGTACTTCATCAAGGGTAGACTTAAACGATTCGACCAAATGTGTCGGAAGTTTACGGATAAATCCTACAGTGTCAGACAAGAGAAAAGGTAAATTATCAATAATCACCTTGCGAACAGTCGTATCTAATGTAGCGAACAGTTTGTTTTCGGCGAAAACCTCTGATTTGCTTAGTAAGGTCATTAATGTAGATTTTCCTACGTTGGTATACCCAACAAGAGCAACCCGCACCATTTTCCCTCTGCTCTTACGTTGCGAAGCCATCTGTTTGTCAATCGACTTCAGTTCCTCTTTCAGAAAGGATATCTTGTTCAAGATAATACGACGGTCAGTCTCCAACTGAGTTTCTCCCACACCACGCATCATTACACCTCCTCCTCGTTGACGGTCTAAGTGAGTCCACAAACGGGTCAATCGGGGTAGTAGATATTGATATTGCGCTAATTCCACTTGTGTTTTTGCATAAGCAGTTTGCGCACGCATAGCAAAGATGTCGAGGATAAGGCTTGTACGGTCAAGTATCTTTACTTGCAGTTCTTTCTCTATATTGCGTATCTGTTTAGGAGACAACTCATCGTCGAAAATAACAAGACCAATCTCGTTATCCTCCATGTATTGTTTTATCTCTTGTAGCTTTCCTGTTCCTACAAAAGTTACAGGATTGGGTTTGTCTAGCCTTTGGGTGAATTTTTTAACAGGTACAATACTTGCTGTCTCGGCAAGGAAAGCCAGTTCTGCGAGGTATTCCTTTACCTGATCTTCGGTTTGCTCTTGTGTAATAAGCCCCACAAGAACGGCTTGTTCATTTTTTGATTCCGATATAATAAAGTCTTTCATATAATCTTGTTTGGAAATAAATCTAATTCGAAACAGGGTAATCCTGTCACGAAAAATAAAGGTAAAAATAATTTGGTAAAAATAAGCTTAACTATCCAGTAGTTATTTTCAGCTAAGAGAAGCGATTTGTAATTTCCATTGCTTTAATTTTTAGATATAATCAGAGACAAAAAAAGAGCCTGCCTTGGTATAGACAGACTCCCATATCTTTTTTAGAAAGAGATGTTTTTGCTTTATTTTGTAGCAACTCTCTTTTCTTTGATTCTCGCTTTTTTACCTGTAAGACCACGAAGGTAATACAATTTAGCGCGACGAACTTTACCCACTTTGTTTACAGTGATACTGTCAATAAATGGAGATTCTATAGGGAAAATTCTTTCTACACCGACGTTATCAGACATTTTACGAACTGTGAAACGTTTTTTGTTTTCATGTCCGGAAATCTTGATAACTACACCGCGATACTGCTGAACACGTTCCTTGTTACCTTCTTTGATACGGTATGCAATAGTCACTGTGTCGCCACTCTTAAATTTAGGAAACTCTTTTCCTGTAGCAAATGCTTCTTCTGCAACTTTAATTAAGTCCATGATTATATGATGGTTTTGTTGTTAATATACGCAATATACACGAGTCTCTCTCGTCAGAGATTACGCAAAGCGGATGCAAAGATAAATATATTTCTGGAATAACCAAAGGGTCAAGCCCTTAATGTGTTGCTAAATTTCGGGCTCCACCCAATCTCCGTTTATTTTGATAAGTTCTACCAATCTTTCCACAGCAAATTCGGATGGAATATTTTTTTCTATCAGGTTCTTCTTTTTATATAAAGAAATTTTTCCTTTCTCTGCGCCTACGTATCCATAGTCGGCATCAGCCATTTCGCCCGGTCCGTTAACAATACAGCCCATTACTCCTATTTTCAGGTGTTTGAGGTGGGATGTTGCACCTTTTACTAATGCGACTGTCGTTTGCAGATCGAATAGAGTGCGACCACAACTTGGACAAGAAATATATTCTGTTTTACTTGTGCGAATACGGGATGCTTGTAGGATACCGAACATATAAGCATCGATGTTTTTCAAAGGAATTACACCTTCATTTTGTAGCATAATGCCGTTGCCAAAACCATCGAGATAAAGAGTACCAAGATCGGCAGCAGCTTTTATTTGAAGGTTCTCTGTTTCATTCTCTGTATAATGACGATTAAAGATAACAGGTGTGTCGCAGTCATTAATCATCAAAGCATGAACGAGTGCCCGCTGTTCTCCAAGTCCGTTTATGTGATCTGTCGACGCAATAAGGACTATCGATTTATCCGATTTCAACAGACTAATGATATCTTTATTTAATTCCGGATACGATAGTTTTAAGAATTTTACAGATGCAGAATTCTCTTTTATTCCGTTCCAGTTTGATCCATTGAATAAAGGATATGTATTCTTTTCGCCTTTCCAACCCTCAATATCTATAATAGATGGGATCGCACGCGGAGCGGTGATAGGCAGTTCTTTTCCAACATAAATATAATCCGGTAAGAAATGACTATTCAGTTCAAAGTTTCCTTGCGAACGATCAGATATTACAATTGGTAGACTGTCTCCTCCAATATTTCCTACGACAGAAGTCTCTCTTCTATCAGTAGAAAACGGAGAATATTTTGGATAAGCTTCTGCTATTATTTCCGGATGATTTGCTTTTTGAGTGATATATGCAACCAATTTACGGGCAACAGGAACTTCAAACTCGGGATCTTCACTCAACGAAACACGAATTGTATCGCCGATCCCGTCAGAAAGTAAAGAACCTATTCCTACCGCAGACTTGATGCGTCCGTCTTCTCCGTCACCAGCTTCGGTAACGCCCAAATGTAAAGGAAAGGCAAGGTTTTCTTTTTCCATGCGGGCAATTAACAATCGTACGGCCTTAGACATTACTACCGTATTGGATGTCTTCATAGAGATAACGATATCCGTAAAGCCTTCTTCGATAGAAATGTGAAGAAACTCCATACACGACTCCACCATGCCTTCCGGAGTATCACCGTAACGGCTCATAATCCGATCTGAAAGAGAACCGTGATTCACACCGATACGTATAGCTGTTTTGTGCTCTTTGCATATATCTAACAGAGGTACGAGTTTTGTCCTTATTTTTTCTATTTCCTGAGCATACTCCTCATCGGTATATTCGAATGTCTCAAATGTTTTTACCCGATCGACAAAGTTTCCTGGGTTGATACGCACTTTTTCAACAATCCTGGCAGCGGCCTCAGCAGCACGAGGATTGAAGTGAATATCTGCTATCAAAGGAGTTGTATATCCTTTCCCTCTGACTACCTCTTTTATATTTCTCAGGTTTTCGGCTTCGCGTACTCCTTGCGCAGTCAGGCGAACATAGTCGGCTCCGGCCTGTACTATTCTTATCACCTGTTCGGTACTAGCCTCTGTGTCATTTGTATTCGTATTGGTCATTGACTGTATCCGGATAGGATTCTCGCCACCGATGGGTGTATCACCTATTCTGGTCACAGATGATGCACGTCTTTTATAATTGAAATAGTTCATGTCTATTTTTAGTTGAAGTCAGAATATATAACAAAGATAGACTTTTTTTGTTGCAGGAGATTAAGGTTTGGATATTTACTTCGCAACTGTTTACTTAAACATTTTATCAATAATATCATCTTCTAACAGCGATATTATTGTTTTTCCATCAGGGGTATATTTATGCGCCGGAGAAGCAAATAGCTGATCTACCATTTTTGTCATCTCTTCATCCGAAAGTTTATGCCCATAGGATATTGCAGCAGCGTTAGCCATGGATAAAGCAAGTGATTCGCGTATTTCTTCTTTTACATCGCTTCCACTGTCTATGCTTCGGCCTATCATATTATGAATCAATACAACGAAGTCAGTATTTGTCATTTCGGAAGGGACACCATTTATTGCATAAGAATTATTACCCAAGTGGCTCAGATCGAATCCGACAGCTTCGAGATCTTCAATAATATATGGTATCATTGCAGCCTCGGAAGGGGATAACTCAATAATCTCCGGAAATAAGGTGCGTTGAGAAATACCTTTATTATTCTGTATCTGGCTCAGAAACTGATCGAATAGTATTCGTATATGAGCTCTGCGCTGATCTATCAGCATCAGTCCCGATTTAACCGAAGTCAGAATGTATCTGTTCTTGTATTGATAATGAATGACCATCTCAGAGATAGGCGTTTTTTCAACATCATTATCTCTATTGTTTTCATCAGAATGATTGAAAATATCAATCTCCAGCCCTTCGCTAGGTAAGTTCCCTTTATCATTCTCAAATCCTTCATAGAACTTTTCCCAATCGAGATTCGGTCGTTGATAATTGGCGCTTTGTGTTTTAAACGGATTATATGCCGGATTCACATTTACTTGAGGTGGAGCCACATTGCGAGAAGGATCGTGTATTGGTATATCTATTGCTCCCTCCGTATCGAAATCGATAGTTGGCACTTCATTGAACTTACCCAAAGCTTCTTTTACTGCCGCGGAAAGTATTTGCCAGATGGGTTGTTCATTTTCGAATTTTATTTCTGTTTTAGTCGGATGTATATTGACATCAATTGCCGACGGGTCTATTTCGAAATAGATAAAATAGTTCGGCATCTCTCCAACAGGAATCAAAGATTCGAATGCAGATTGAACAGCCTTATTGAAGTAGGGGTGGCGCATATATCTTCCGTTTACAAAGAAATATTGCTGTGCCCGTGTTTTGCGTGCCGATTCAGGTTTCCCTACAAATCCGGTTATTTTTGCCAAAGATGTATTTATATCGATGGATATAAGTTGTTGATTGAAACTTTTCCCAACTACATTTATTATCCGCTGGCGTAATCCGGATGCCGGATATTTCAATACCTCAATATCATTGTCTATAAATGAAAAATCGATAGAGGGATTTACGAGAACGATGCGTTCCAGTTCGGTGAGTATATTCCTGCGTTCCGTATCATTCGACTTCAAAAATTTTCTGCGTGCAGGGACATTGTAAAATATATTTTTAACGGAAAAATTACTTCCTACAGGGCAGGCAACGGGCTCTTGCTTCTCTACTTTCGACCCTGAAAGTAGCAGTAGTGTTCCTAACTCATCCTCTTCCCTACGAGACTTAAGTTCTACCTGAGATATAGCAGCAATAGAAGGCAGTGCTTCGCCACGAAATCCCATTGTGTGAAGTGCGAATAGGTCATCAGCTGATTTTATCTTCGATGTGGCGTGTCTTTCAAATGCCATGCGGGCATCTGTAGCAGACATTCCCTTTCCGTCGTCTATAACTTGTACGAGAGTACGTCCTGCATCCTTTATGATCAGTTGGATACTGGTAGCACCTGCATCCAAAGCATTTTCCACCAATTCTTTTACCACAGATGAAGGTCGTTGTATAACCTCCCCTGCAGCTATTTGATTGGCAATAGAATCGGGTAAAAGATGTATTATATCACTCATCGGATTATTCCTCTATTCTGTTAAATACAGAAGATCTTTGCCTTGTTACGACATCTTCTGATTTTCTTTTAACTTTTCTGAATATATCTTTCTTATCTAACGGACGCAAATAATCGAACCAGTAGAAATCTTTGAGACGAAGTTGCTCCGGCTTGACTAAATCGAAAGGAGTCATTTTACCTACAGGCTTGGGCCATCCAATCAATTTACTGAATTTTCCATCCGTTAGAAATATTTCCAGATAGCTTGTTTCGAGCCAATTGAGCAGTCGTGAAAGTTCTCCGTTTCTTTCTTCCGGGTAAGAGATTGTTTCCACGTTACCTTCTGCTAATACACGCTTAACCTTTTTGTTGTCAAAAAATACTTTAAGCGAACGGCCTTTCATTTGATTGAAGTGAATAGAGTCTTTTTGTTCAATTGAAAAGGCATAACGTTTGACATGCATATAGTCGATTGTACTATCGTTCATAAATACATCGATAGTATCACCGGAAAGCTGTCGGTTTGTATTCCACAAGACAGGGTCTTTATACATATGAATGATAGAATCTCTTGCGCTGAACTGTAACGAATCGCATATTCCTTGTATATCTGTACGATAGAATCGTACTCCATAATATGCCTTTATCATGCGGAAAGTCTGTATAGAATCAGCCTTTTGTCTATGTTTCGAGATAGAATCTCCTGTTGTCTGTACAGGCATCACCTGTGCATGTTCTATATTTACATGTAAGGAATCATTTGCCAGATCATTCACAGAGTCAGTCAACAAGGAGTCTGCCGGAGTATGGGTAACACTTGGTTGTATCTGTCTTATGGTATCTGTTATGGTGATCAGTTTTAGCGTATCACCATGAATGAATAAACTATCTGGCTGTGAATATTCTATACAAAATGCAGAGTCTGTAGCCATTGCATAATCTGTCAGCTCATTATAATAGCCATAATCACCCATGAGGATTACCTTCTTGAGAGTATCTTGTAAAAACATGTTACCAAATACTTCACCATAGCCTTTTGCCTTATGATAAGAAATAGAATCTCCCCTCAAAATACGATTGCCTTGCTTATTTAGAATAGTTGATTGATCGAGTAATAAGGATTCCTCAGTATTGGTATTATACCATCCCTTACTCGTATATATCAATCCGCTATCTGAGACTATCTTTGTTGGTGTAGAGATCAGTGCCCGTTTGTCAGCAGTATCGTATTTCAACAGATCAGAATATAGCATGAACTTGGGGTTCTTGAGTATGACACTGTCTTTGAATGTTGCCATATGCAGACCGGGCTCATATTGTCCCCAGAAAGAAGTAAGTTCATTTAGTGAATCGATAAGCATACCTCCGTCAAAATAATAACCGATATTCATTATCCGGTCATAATTGAGACTGTCGGTAAGTAGAGTCGTTACGTTCGTTTTATTTTTCTTCGGATAGTGTTCAAGGCTTACATTCTCACGGAATCTTACCAATTTGGTATTGCCGTCATAAAACATATAATTTCCTGATAGAAAAATTGTATCGCCTTGCTCCATACGAACATTACTAAATGCATCGAATGTATTTGCTGCCTGATTATAGTATGCGCTATCGCAATAGAGGTAAGCTCCATCGTGGAAGAAGATTACACTATCTTTGAGTACCTGTATATTAGGCATACTATCACGCTCTAATAGAAGTTTTGCAAATTTTATTTCAATAACTTTTGCATTCCTCTTTGGTTGCTGTTGAGGTTTTTGTGGAGACTGAGGTTTTTGCGGAACTTGTCTGATACTGGCATCAAAACTCGGCGAGAGCATTGTCTGTGCCGACGCATAAATAACAATCAGGCATAGAATACTTACAGCGGGTAGTCTATGCCTTTGTTTTATGTATGTAATAAGTTTATTGAACACGCGTATAACGTTTCTTATTTAATCCATCCGGAATATTGAAAGTCACAATTTTGCCAATTTTTATCAATTCTAACGTAAGTATCTTTAATCTTGGCTTGTAACCATTTCTTTAATATTTCCTCTTGTTTTTTATCTTCAACAATAGCTTTTAAAATCTGGAAGTCATCTGAAACATTAGCGACATGCCCTTCTACTCTACTTCGTAGTTTAACTATTGCGACAACTTCTTTACCATTTTTATTGATCATTCTGAATGGAGCAGAAACCTCTCCAACTTTCATTGGTTTCACAATTTTACCTACTTCAGACGGAAGTTCTTCCATGATGAAGCGTGGTGTACCATGATTTGAGCTTTCTCTACCATCATTTACCATCAAACCATTGTTGCTGCGGGTATCTTTATCGTGAGAGATAGCAGTAGCATCTTCGAATGTGAATTTCTGTGCCCGTATGTCTTTAGCCAATGAGTCCATTCTTACGATTGATTTATCAAATGCTTCTGCGGGAACTTTCGGCTTGAGGAGGATATGTCTTACGTTGACTTGATCTCCTCTGCGTTCTATTAATTGTAGTATATGGAATCCATATTCGGTCTCTACTATGTTGGAAACCTTTTTAGGGTCATTTAAGGAGAATGCCATACTGGCAAACTCCGGAACCCATTGGGCACGGCCGTTAAAACCTAGTTCACCTCCGTTTGCGGAACTGCCATCCTCCGAATACATAATAGCCAAAGCCGAAAAGCTTTGTTCTCCGCTATTTATCCTGTTTGTGAAATCCCTCAAGCGTTCTTTTACCTTGTCTATTTCCGTGACAGGTACGACCGGTTCATTGGTTATTATCTGGACCTCTACTGTTGTAGGAATAAAAGGAAGGCTATCTTTTGGTAACTGAGCATAATATTTTCGTACTTCCGATGGCGTTAGAGCTATTTTAGCGGTCAGTTTTTTCTTTACTTCTTCTGTCAGATATTGATTCTGTATTTGTTCACGTATACGTTCTCTGATTTGAGATATAGGCATTCGCCAATATTCTTCCAGCTTTTCTTTTGAGCCTGCGACGCTTAGATAGTACTTCTCACGGTAATCAGCTTCTCTAGTAATGGTAGAGGACTGTATTGTTATACTGTCCGCTTTTGCCTGGTCGAGAAAAAGTTTCTGAACAGCCAACTGTTCAGGGATGAAACAGTAAGGATCACCTTTCATCTGTGCACCCTGACTTATCATATCCCGGCGCATATCTTCCACATCTGACTTCAGGATGGCTTCATCACCCACTACCCATATTATTTCATCAATAACATTGTTTTGAGCATAGCTTATAACACTTAAGCACAATAGTATTGCTAGTAAAATCCTTTTTCGGGCTCTTTTTATCATTCTTTTGTTTATTAAAAAGTGCGTAAATATAGTAATAATGTTTTTTCTTAACGTAAAAAAATAAGTTATAGTTTATTATCGTAAAACTTAATTTCACCATCGGAAACAGCTTTCTTGTATAAATCGTCCTGAACCTGCTTCAGATAATCGGATCGCTGTTGTTCGATATATATTTCCATCAGGTGATTTTTTATATAGTCGAAGGGAGCTTCACTGCCAATAAGTTTATATTCTTTTATATTTAACAGGTAAACAAAAGAGGAATCCCTTACTTCTATATTTTTATTTGTCTTGAGGAACTGCTCCTCATCGTCTATCGACAGTGGTATATTTTCTGCCATGGAACTAAAGCTAACCCAATCATTGTAAAAGTACTCGTAACCGACAGCGTTTTGTAGTCTTTTTTTCTCTATGTTTTCCACAGCAGCATCGTTTGTTTGTTTATACCATTTCTGAAAATTAGCCAATTCTTTAGAATCGACAGGTACTTTCAGAAAAAGGCCTTTAACGATATTTTCTTTTAATTTTATTTTGTCCTTATTCTTTTCGTAATACGCCTCCAGCTCATTGTCTTTTACTGCTTTGGAAAAGTGTTCTCTGATCAGCTGCTCCTGAAATGAATTTGTAATCAGCGATTTTCTATAATCTTCTACTAACTGATCTATCTCTTCTTTATTGACTATATTTTGTTTTGCCTTATTATAGACCAATCTTGTATTTATCCACATTTTGATATAGGACTGTGCAAATTCCGTACTGTCTTCTACCGATAAGTTTCGTGGTATAGCCTCATCAAGTTCAGCCTTATATAAGGTTTCGTTTATAACTGTCACAACGGGCATTTTAGATTTATCGGTATCTACATTCTCTTTTTTACACGAGGTGATAGAGATGAAAAGGAGAATGAGCCCTATATTGATTATCTTTTTCATTGTATTGTATCTATAATAGATTGGTCAATTTCTACTTTGTATTTATTTTTCAGGTAAATGTTCCACTCGTTATCTAAGAATTCCTGATAATCTATTTCTACTTCATTTTGTACGTCAGTATAATCTTGCGGAGTATCTATATAATCACCTACAACGACAAAGAATGGAAAATCTTTACGGGGAGCAGGTGAGGCTCCTCCAAATATTTTATTGTCTACAAATTTATTATTTCCTTTAGTCCACGATCTACGTTCCATTTGTATAACAACACCTTGTTTATTTAGTGTTTTTTTTACTTGCTGAATTAAAGAATTTATATCTTTTGTTTTTGTAGCAAGATTTTCGGCTTCCGCTAGAGACTTTTCATCTTTAGCGAAAAGAATCAATCCTTTATATTTTCTCTCGTCAAGCTTATATTTTAACTTATTCTTGTTAAAATAATTGGCCAGACCTTTTTCGTCTGTTTTTGAGCGCTCCCAAATGTTTTTGTTTTTAACGGAAAATAGCAGTAGTCCATCTGAAAACTCTTTCATTTGCTTGTCAAAGTCCGGATAACGCTTTTCTAATGTGGAGTAATAATAGTCTGATAGCTTTCGTGAGTAATAGCTGTTGAAGTATTCTTGTAATTGGTCGGTTGATAGGTTGTGTTTCACTACATCTACAAACTGAGCAATGCTGGGTTCATCTCCATCTGTTTTATTTAGTAGCCCGTTTCTGAAGCGTATATATTCCACAAAATCATTGACGGTATAATTCACATCCTTATCAATCGAAAAAAGGATGTCCTTCCCATTTTTTATTTTTTCAATAAATGTAGGATTTTGAGGCGATATAGTGTTGGCTATCTCATTCAGTCTTTTGTATGCATCGTCATTGATAGACAGTTGAGTATTCGCCTTGATTATATCTCGTTTAGCTGCACTTATATTAGCAGCCTTGTCGCTACGCACAATTTTATTTCTCAGGCTGTTTTTTATCTTCTCAAATTCGGGCACAGGAATTTTCTTCAATAATCGTATAATATGGAAGCCATAATCCGTCAGAACGGGTTGGCTTATATCACCGATTTTTTCAATATTGAAGGCCGCTAAGAGGAAAGAAGGCGGCATAGTTGATTCTAAACTTACAATACCCAGATAACAGCCTTTGTCTCCCGTTTGCATCACATGAGCAAATTCCTGACACAGAGAATTGTAATCGGCCTGAGAGTGTATGTTGTTGTATTCTCGCCAAGCAACTTTTCGTACACTGTCTATTTGATGTTGAGGGGGTGGGATGTGGGTGAATCCAAAAACCACTTGTTCCAATTCAACGGAACCTATGGCCGGGCGTCTGTTCAGAACTTGTATAATATGATATCCTTGAGAACTCCTTATTGGTTGGCTGATATTGCCCGAAGTCATATCGTAGATAGCATCTTCTACTTTGGATGGAAACATAAAAGGGGCAACCCAACCGACGTAACCGTTTCTCTTGCTGTAGTTAGCAATGAGGCCCGTGGCAGGAGTGTCTTTTATATTATAACCCTTGCCTGTAAATCCCTTTTTCAGTAGGTGCTTCCGTAATTCTATTGCTTGCTTATATAAAGCAACGGTGTCGGCAGGAAATATAATTTCTTTGTCAAATGGAAGTAGAACGTGGTTGATTTCAACGTTTTCAAGAGTGCGATCGTATATTTTCTGAATATATTCATTTTCATACTCCGTGCTTTCCATGTATTTATATGATAGTTGTACTCTGGCAGACGAAAGTTCTCTTTTGTAGTTTGCCGCAGTATCTAAATGTTGAGCTTTTGCTTCCTCTACATTTAGTTTCATGTTTATATACGACTGGAGAAAATCATTGATAGACTCTTTATCCTGAGGGCTTTTTAATTCATTTGCTTTTTTGTAGGCATATTCCAGTTCTGAACGTAGAATTGATTTTCCATTAATGTTCACGGCAACAGGGTCTTGCTGCTGTGCGAATGTGCAAAGCGGTGTAAGGATTGTAATAAAATAGACAAGTAGTGTTCTATTCATAAAATGTAATCGTAACTATACAAACGACAAAGATACAAGAATATACACTTGTAATACTTTAAAATATTCTAAAATAAATATTATCAGGAATAACTATCCTTCACCGAAACGGAATGAATTTTATATTGTTGGAATTAAAAAAAATACTAACCCTAAATTTCAGAGAAGAGAATTGATGCTGAAAAATACAAGGACGGTAGGTCGGGGTAATATTTGTTATTTGCTTATTATATAGGTTTTTATAATTTGTTCGTGTGTCTAGATGTATATTAATCGTGTGATATGTGAAGTTGGATGGATATGCCAAAAGCTCTAATCTGAGTCTGTTCACTTCAAACTGGCTTTGGTGTTTCTCGAATACTGAAACCTGTTGACAGACGTTATAGCATATAAAATTTCAGATATCAAATTTGTATATATCGCTAAATAAAGATATTTTTGCACGTTACTAATTAGCTTATTTTATAATCATAAATAATGAAAGTTCATCACGAAGGTCGCGGTGTTTTAGCAATATACTTTATCATACTTGTATTATTAAATGGTATTCTATGGCATTTTTCCCGCCATACTCTCTTATCTTATATTGCAGGAGGAGCTTCTTTGGTATTATTTGGTGTAGTCCTTAATTTTTACCGGAGTCCTTACCGCCAATTCAAAGGAAATACCGACGGAGTCGTAGTTGCCTCTGCCGATGGTAAAGTCGTGGCAATAGAGGAGGTTTACGAAGGCGAATACTTTAAAGATAAACGTATTATAGTCTCTATATTTATGTCCCCATTTAATGTGCATGCCAATTGGTATCCGGTCAATGGTAAAGTATTGTTGACTAAACACCATGAGGGTCGTTTTATGGCAGCATATTTGCCGAAGTCGAGTACGGAAAACGAGCGTTCGACGGTTGTAATGGAAACAGAAGATCAACGTCATCAGATATTGTTGCGTCAAATAGCCGGTGCAATGGCTCGTCGCATTGTTACATATGCTGAAGTGGGTGAAACAGCTCATATAGATGAACATTTAGGCTTTATAAAATTGGGTTCTCGAGTTGATGTATATCTTCCGTTAGGGACTGAAATATTAGTAGAAATGGACCAAAAGGTGACAGGGAATCAAACCATTATTGCTAAGTTTGCATAATGAATATTAGGAAATCCATACCAAATATATTTACTTCTCTCAATTTGTTTTCGGGGTGTATAGCTTCGGTTATGGCCTTTCAAGGAGAATATAAGCTGGTTGTAGTCTGGGTAATAATAGCTGCTTTTTTTGATTTTGCAGATGGTTTCGTAGCAAGGTTCTTAAAAGCTTATTCCCCGATGGGTAAAGAGCTGGATTCGTTAGCTGATTGTATAAGTTTCGGGTTTGCTCCTAGTGCCGCTGTATACTATTTTCTAACGGAGAATGTGATTAAAATATCTCATAATCCAACAGTCATTCAATATTTACCATATGTAGCTTTTCTTTTGGCTATATTTTCAGGGCTTAGGTTAGCTAAATTTAATGTAGACGAACGTCAATCTGAATCTTTCATTGGCCTCAATACTCCTGCAAATGCACTCTTCTGGGTGAGTTTCTGTTACGGACTTACATTTACAGCTCCTATAATAACCCCCGCTATATTATATACTTTTCTTGTAGGTATTTTAGTTTTCTCCCTTCTTATGATATCAGAGATACCGATGTTCTCTTTAAAAGTCAAAAGTATAAAATTGAAAGGAAACGAATATCGTTATTTTCTTATCGCTTTTATAATCGGGATGGTTGCTTATGTTGGAATAATAGGTATATCAGCAGGTATTTTGCTGTATATAGCTCTATCTATCATACAGCAATCGGCAGCAAAACAATCGGACACTACAACCGAATAATATCAGTCCTATATCTACTCTACTTCTGAAACAACAGGTGCTGCTATACGTCGTGCATACTGATTGTTTTGTCTAAGGAATAAGTAATTTAAGATGTTGTCGTCTTGCGTCATTGCGAGAATTTATCTGAAGCAATCTATTATACCGAATAGAAATAACATTCATTGTACTGGATTGCTCCACCACAAAGTAGTTTTCAATGACGATAGATCGTCATTAGTTTTTATTGAATATTTATTCTATCTCTAATATTCTTTTTAAAGAAATAAATTGCAGGTTTTATTGCATAAAACGTCTCTAGCAATTTCGATATTTAAGTAAGAATCAATAATCTTGATCTCCTAAATATCAAAGAAGTCATGGGTTTATTCGCTAGTCAGGATTGAAATTCTAGTTTCGTGAAAATAACAAAGGCTATCCATCGGATAGCCTTTGTTATTTTATTTAGGATGAGCCAGAAACTTATCTTTTTCTTTTCGTACTATTTGTTTTATTCTTTTCTTTCATCTGCTGTTGTTGCATACGTTGAGCTTCTTCAAGGCGAGCCATAAACCCAGATTTCTTTTTGGGTTTAGCTTTATTTGCCTCTAGTTTAGCCAATACTTTATCTTCGTCAATTATATAACGGAAAGCAAGAGTTAGCAAAATAGTTATCAATAATGAAAGGAAATAGTAATATGTAAGTCCTGAAGGATAGTCATTCAATAAGAATAAGAATACCACTGGCATCAGATACATCATCCATTTCATACCTGGCATTTGTTGTTGGCCGGTATTTGTCATTTCCATATTGAACTTAGTATAAATAATATTCGTTACAGTCATCAGAATACAGAACAAGCTTATGTGCGTTCCTATCAATGGAATATGATTTGTCCACGTTATAATAGCATCGTAAGTAGATAAATCATCAGCCCAAAGAAAACCTTGCTGACGAAGTTCTATCGCGTTAGGGAAGAATGAGAATAGGGCAATCAATATAGGCATTTGAAGCAATAACGGTATACATCCACTCATTGGATTGACTCCAGCTTTACTGTATAAAGCCATTGTTGCTTGCTGTTTCTCCATCGCTTGCTCCTGCTTCGGATATTTCGCACTCAATTCTTCTACTTGTGGCCGCAATACACGCATTTTGGCAGAGGACATGAAGGACTTGTATGTCAATGGCGAAATAATAAGTTTCACAATGATGGTGAGTAAAAGAATAACAATACCCATAGATAACCCTGAATCTTTCAGCATATTAAATACAGGAATAACGAGACCTTGATTTACCCAACGGAATAATGTCCATCCAAGAGGAACCAGTTTGTCCAAATCAAGTTCTTTATTTGCATCCTTGATATCGCTGTCATAGTTTTTCAGAAGAGTATAAGACATTGGTCCAAGGAAGTATGAGAAACCAGCACTTAAGGCCTGTCCGTTCATTTCCAGTTTGGCAGGTACATACAAAGTTGCGTCACAAGTTTTCAGGTATTTACTCGAATCGTTTGTTTGCAATACTTTCGAGTCTAAAAGAGCTGTTTCTATTTTATCATCAGCTATCAATATAGGAGAGAAGAACTGATTTTTGAATGCGACCCATTTAGAAGGCTCTTTTATTTCTACCTGATCATTCTTATCACTGCTCATTTCTTTTACATCTCCTCCTACGTATTTATAATATATGTGGGAGTAACGCTGCTCGTTTTTGATACTTTTCTCCTGACGACGCATTTTTTGTGACCAATGGATCTGGAACATATCCATTGAGTTTCTGTCCAACATTGGTTGCAGTCCAACAAGATTGATGTCATATTTAAGCATATAATCATCCTCTGCCAGCTTGTAGACAAAGTCTATATATTGGCTTTCGCTATAAGCAAAACGCATAATAAGGGAATGCTTATCCTGTGTTTCTACCGGAGTAAATGTCAGATCCTTTGTTTGTAAAGATTTGCGTTCTTTATTGGTCAACTGGAGAGAGAAGTCTCCGTCATTATCAAAAAGATATAGAGGACTCGTCTTGTCATAGTGCAAATATTCTTTCAGTTGAGCACTTACCATTTTTCCACCTTTTGTTGAAAAAACGATTTTTACTTTATCGTTTTCCAGTGTAACAAGCTGTTCAGGCTGTTGCGAAACTTGCAATGTATCTGTTGAGGAACTGATAGTGTCGGATTGCTGAGCTGCGAAGAAGTCATTGGCCTTGTTCTCTTTCTTAGCAAGAGTATCTATCAAAACAGCCTCTTGCTGGCGAGTTTGCGCATAAGCTATCGAATCTTTTCTTATTTGCTCTTTTTGTTTGGCGATATCTTCTGCCGAAGGCTTGTTCAGTAAAGTAAAACCTATAAGTACGGCTGCAATGAGTATAAGCCCGGTAATCGTATTCTTATCCATTTAGTCTTTTATAAATTATATTCCTTTCTTTTTATTTTCTATTATTGCCTTTATGAAGCTGATAAACAAAGGGTTTGGTGATACGACTGTACTGTTGTATTCCGGATGGAATTGTACTCCAAGGTACCATTTCATCCCAGGCATCTCAACGACTTCTACCAAATTCATTTCTGGATTTATACCCGTACATTTCATGCCATTTTTTTCAAAGTCCTCTTTGAAATCGCCGTTAAACTCAAAACGGTGGCGGTGACGTTCTTGTATCAGTTTCTTTCCATAAGCTTTGTAGACAACTGAGCCTTTCTCCAGTTCACATTTGTAGGCTCCAAGTCGCATTGTACCCCCCATGTTGGTAATATTCTTTTGCTCTTCCATTAGGTCTATTACCTTGAATGGTGTATGAGGATTCATTTCTGTTGAATTAGCCTCCTCTAGTCCCAGTACGTTGCGAGCGAACTCAATTACCATACATTGCATACCTAGACAGATACCAAATGTAGGAACATCGTGCTCACGAGCATATTTCAAAGCGCAAATTTTACCTTCCAGCCCTCTTGGCCCAAATCCAGGAGCAATAACTATGCCATCCATAGATGATAGCGTTTTTGCAACATTCTCATCGGTTAATTTGTCAGAAAGGACAAACTGAAGGTCTAGTTTTCTCTCATTGTATGTCGCGGCTTGCAATAACGATTCGTTGATGGATTTATAAGCATCAGGCAGTTCTACGTATTTACCGACTAAGGCTATGCGAACAGTCTCTTTGGCATGTTTTTTCTTATCAAGGAAGTCACGCCAAGGTTGCATGACAGGCTTTTCATCGATAGGCATTCCTAGTTTGCGAAGGACAATTTCATCCATGTTTTGCTCCTGCATTTTCAGGGGAACTTCATAGATGGTAGATACATCTACAGATTGTACTACCGCGTCTACCTCGACGTTACAAAACAGGGCTACTTTACGGAGAATATCTTTATTTAAGGGATGTTCAGTTCTTAAGACTAACAAGTCTGGTTGCACCCCTTCCGATTGTAGTTGCTTTACCGAATGTTGAGTAGGTTTAGTTTTCACCTCCTTCGCTGCCGCTATATACGGCACATAAGTAAGGTGTACGCACAAACAATTTTTCCCTAGTTCCCAACGTAATTGACGAACGCTTTCAATAAAGGGTAGTGACTCAATGTCACCCACAGTACCTCCGATTTCGGTAATAACGAAATCGTAGCTATATTTTGTACCCAGATTTTTGATATTGCGTTTTATCTCATCTGTTATGTGAGGTACAATCTGTACTGTTTTTCCCAAATAATCACCTTTACGCTCTTTGTTTATCACATTTTGATAAATACGTCCTGTTGTGATATTATTATCCTTGTGTGTCGGTTGATTAAGAAAACGCTCATAGTGACCTAAGTCTAGGTCAGCTTCATGCCCGTCTTCTGTAACATAACATTCACCATGTTCATAAGGATTCAATGTGCCGGGATCGACATTTATATAAGGATCCAGTTTCTGTATTGTTACTTTATAGCCCCTTGCTTGTAATAATTTTCCTAATGAGGATGCTATAATACCCTTTCCCAAGGAGGAAATGACTCCTCCTGTAACAAAAATATACTTCGTATTAGCCACGACTATTTTATTTTATATTTTTTGACTTTAAAAAGAAAGGACAAAAGTACAAAAAATATTTTGATACACAGTGTGGAATAAAAGAATAGCTAACTACCTCGAATAAAAATAATTATTAACCTCTCCCATTTAGTCTATGGGGGTGTTGAATCACATAAAATATTTGATATCAACAGTTAAACTTTAGTAAAGAGTCTGAAAATGTCATCTTCTCAGGAAACAATTGTAGGGTGTTTGCAATAGCTGACTCGAACAGAACTTTGTTGTTTTTCTAATCTTCTAACGCTTGTCTTAAATCGGCAATTAAATCTTCTGCATCTTCTAGCCCCACAGATAAGCGAAAAATCCCATCTCCGGCGAATGTATTCCAAGAGTCTAATTGCTCTGGTGTGGAAAATTTAAAAGAAGTCTTTAGTAAGTCTTTGCTATTGAGATAGAAAATAAGAGTTCTCTGATGTCCTAATGATACGGCATAATGGATAATCTTCAACTTGTCAGCAAGTTTCTGAGCTTCTAATTCGCCATTCTCCACCTGAAAAGTGATTATCCCTGAGAAATTTTTCATTTGTCGTTTTGCCAATTCATATTGAGGATGAGAAGGTAATCCGGGGTAAATAACTCGTTTTATTTTGGGATGGCTTTCCAGATAGTTGGCTACTTTAAATGCATTCTCTTCATGTACTCGCATACGGATGGGAAATGTAGCCAATCCTCTCAGAATCAACCATGCATTAAACGGACTAAGAGAACCACCTAGGCGTATGGAAGTCTTTTTTCGCAGAGGGGTAAGGTCTGTTTTATATCCTAAAATAGCTCCCCCCAATGCATCACCATGACCACCTAAATACTTTGTTAAAGAGTGGATTACAAAGTCAGCACCAAGCTGTAACGGTTTAGTTGCAACAGGTGTGGCAAATGTAGAGTCAACTGCAAGTTTCGCCCCTACGCTGTGAGCGATGGTTGCAAGTTCTGCAATGTCGCTCAACCTCAATAAAGGGTTGCACGGAGTTTCAATGTAAACAAGTTTTGTATTTTCCCTCAATGCAGCACGAACAGTTTCAATATCAGACGTGTTTACTTTTGTTACCAAAATACCCAAATCCGGAATCATCTCGTTGGTAATTTCTGATAGGGCCGCATATGCTACATCGCTTACAACCGCATGGTCTCCCGCTTTTAGCAAATGAAACAACAATGCTGTGATTGCAGACATGCCGCTGGCAAAGGCTACTGCTGTTTCAGCCCCTTCTAAAGCAGCAAGCTTTTCTTCCAATTGATGTACTGTTGGATTTCCCCAACGTGTATAGACCCAAGCATCATTTTCTTCCATCCCTTCCACGGAAAAACCGGTCGTTGCTTCTACTGTAAAAGTTGTAGACATTACTAAGTTGGGCGACGATGCGTGTGTTGACGGATCGGGCACTTCTCCTGCATGTATAGACTTGGTTTGTTCTCCCAGATGCGATAAATATTTTGTAGACATTCGGATTATATTTAAATTTT
>POVV01000185.1_pt1 | contig 50262 bp, 49 predicted proteins | sample 1560271 | NCBI WGS metagenome assembly POVV01 (sample SAMN08337232, study PRJNA429181) | Bioreactor metagenome, whole genome shotgun sequencing project. | biome: cows' rumen and soil; feature: anaerobic; isolation source: anaerobic chemostat enrichment culture, galacturonate as sole carbon... | reverse complement strand
ATTTTGATGATTATCTAAAATTAATTCAACTTAGTAATCAATGCCATCACGGATTAATGGACAGGTCATGCAGTGGCCGCCTCCGCGACCTCTTCCCAGTTCGCTACCAACGATTTCAATAACTTCAACGCCTTCTTTACGCAGCTGAGTATTGGTTTTGGTATTACGGTCATAGGCCATTACGACCCCTGGCGATAATGCCACCATGTTGTTACCGCTATCCCACTGCTGGCGCTCAACGTCATAGTTATTACCTTCCGTCTCGACGACGCGCAGCTTATCCAGATTCAATGCACCGGCTACAGCCTCAACGAAGGTTCCCTTATCCTGGCTCAGTCTCATACCGGTAGGGCCATCATCAGGACGTAGTGAGAAGGTTTTAATTTGATCAACAATCGTTGGGTAAAGGGTTACCACATCGCGATCGCAGAAGGTAAATACGGTATCAAGGTGCATCGCTGCTCTTAATTTAGGCATTGCCGCAATCATCACTCGCTCTACGCCTGACTTCTCATTAGCAAACAGTGAAGATGCTAGCTGAGTAATTGCCTGGTGAGAGGTTCTCTCGCTCATACCAATCAGGACCGTTTTATTACCGATAGGCATAACGTCACCGCCTTCCAGCGTTGCGCTACCGTGATGCTGTGTCGGGTTACCCCACCATACATTGATATTGGCCTTGGCAAAATCAGGGTGGAACTTGTAAATAGCCGTGGTCAGAATGGTCTCTTCATGACGGGCAGGCCAGTAAAGCGGATTAAGCGTTACGCCGCCATAGATCCAGCAGGTTGTATCACGGGTATAAAGCGTATTCGGCAGCGGTGGTAATAAATATTCGGTAATGCCGACGGCTTCACGAATCAGTCTGAGTTCTTCATTGTCACAGTGGCCGTCTCTGGCTAGCTCTTCAGTCGATAAACCACCGATCAGCACTTCTGCCAGCGTACGTGCCGGAAGTTGCTCTAGGAAGCTACGGGTTTCGTTTAAGATCCCGAGAGAAACCTCATTGGGTACGATTTGCTGATCTAAAATCCACTTACGTGCAGCCGGATTCTCTAATGTTTCAGCCAGTAAGTTATGCATTTCTACAACTTCAACGCCGCGCTCGCGCATTTTAGTCATAAAGTCAAAGTGGTCGCGTTTAGCACGCTCAACCCATAGAACGTCATCAAATAATAATTCGTCACAGTTGCTTGGTGTCAGGCGGTTGTGGGCGCGGCCCGGTGCACAAACCATCACTTTATGAAGCTGTCCTACTTCTGAATGAACTCCGTAAGGGCGAGAGATATGTTTAGTATTCATAAATATTTACTCCAAAATTAGATGGTAATGCTACCAGTGATAATGCCGTATATAGCCGCGATCGCTGCTGTAATCAGGACTGCGAAGATAGTTTTTTCAATATTGGTAAACAGTTTTTCGTTCTGCTCGCGCTTAGCGATGATGTAGAAAATGGTACCCGGTCCATAAACTACGGCAGACAGTAAGAGGTATTTCAGGCCGCCGGAATAGATCATCAGTAGTGCATAGAAGGTTGCGATAGCCGCAATGATCAGGTCTTTGGTCCGGCTACCAGGATCGTTGTCGTAGCTCTCTTTGGTATAGGCCAACTTTAAGCCGTAAGCCGCTACCAGCAGGTAAGGAATTAACGTCAGTGAACTGGTGAGTTCTAGCGCTAGCTGGAAGGCATACTCACTGAACATCGTCATAATCAGGAATAGCTGAATGGCGATGTTAGTGAGCCAAACGGCTGCGGCAGGAACTGCTTTGCTATTTTCGGTAGCGAATACTTTCGGCATGCTTTTACTTTTGGCTGCGGAGAATAAAACCTCAGCACCCAATAGTGACCATGATAAATAGGCACCCAGAACGGAGATAAGCAAGCCTACGCTGATAAAGATTGCACCCCAGCGGCCGACGATAGCTTCTAATACACCGGCCATTGATGGCTGGCGTAATGCGGCTAAGTCAGGGCGTAACATCACGCCATAAGACAGCATGGTCACTAAGATAAGTAAACATAGAACGCCTAAGAAGCCGAGTACGGTTGCAATGCCTACGTGCTCACGTTTTTTCGCATAGCGTGAATAGATGCTGGCGCCTTCGATGCCGAGGAATACAAACACCGTTACTAACATGGTACTGCGAACTTGTGACCACAGAGACTCTGGTTCTACGACAGGTTCGATTGCCAGCGCTGCGTGTCCGACATAGCCGTAATCATTCAAGTGGGAGATGTCTACGCCGTTGGCTAATGCTGCTACTTCAGGAGCACCCCAGAAGTTCAACATAAACATGTCAGACTTGAAGGCAAAAATCAGGATGATAACGAAACAGAAGATGGGAATAATCTTGGCACAGGTAGCAATAGTATTAATTGCTGCGGCGCCTTTAACACCTTTCAGTAACAGAATGTGGAATCCCCACAGTATTATTGAAGACAGTGCTATAGCCGGAAGTGTGTTTCCGTCACCAAATACCGGGAAGAATGCCCCCAGCGTTGATTTTATTAAAATGAAATAAGATACGTTTCCTATACATGTACCTGCCCAGAAACCTAAGGCTGATATAAATCCTAAATAGTTACCAAAACCAGCTTTAGCGTAAATGAATACGCCTGAGTCCAGATCGGGTTTGCGCTGTGCTAACGTTTGGAATACAAATGCCAGCATTAACATTCCGCTTCCTGCGATTAGCCAGGCGATGATAGCTCCCCCCGCCTCCGGTTGCTCGTCCAAAAGTAGCCGGTAAAGAGAATATTCCCGCTCCAATCATGGAACCAACAACTAACGCTGTTAGTGCCCATAGAGAAAGTTTATTCGAAGATGAATCAGTCATGTTGCAATCATCCAACTAGATAGTAATTAAATATAATCATAAATCACAGGAGTGACTTATAACGGCATGAAAGATATAGCGAAAACTCTTAAACTAAATTTTTACAGACGTGTTGATAAATCGAAGCGAAAAGTAACATACAAAAATTGGACATCCTTGTTATTAATCATTTTTGATGTATTAATAATAAATGAGGTGATTGCGAATTGAATAATTATTCATAACGAGCATTAATAACTCAAAATTAGCATTAAAAGTGAATAGATATGCTTTGATCGCGCTGATTTTAGGGTGTTAATAAAAATGGAAAATGATGTTATTAATTAATCAATAATATTACCGCTCCTTATATATATGCTATTTCCCCGATGTTATCTTATTGAAGCTTAGTTAATGCGTTGCTTGATTAATTTATAATGGATTTATTAATGAAATTCATTATCAGTTAAAGTGTTGTTAATTGCCCTTTATTCCTGTTGAGCAATTAAGAATTGTTATGTCAACCAAGAAAACGACCCATTCATCCTCATCTATAGGCTTCTATTCTGTTTAGTCAAATCTTAAGTTAGTGCTGCTTCTGGATACGTAGCTATATAAATGAAAAAAAAGTAATGAAAGAAAAGTACCGTTATCGACTTAACACTTTGTATAATTATTTATTGTTTGTATATGCTGACGGATGTACTGTTGGTGCAACAGAAGTAATATTATGGCTCCCGGAGATATGCAGATGAAAACAAACCCACCCAAATATGTCGATGAACGCTTTGGCTTATCCTATCCGATTGATGATTTACGCTGGTGCTCAGAACGTGGAGCACCATTAATGATTACCCCATTACCGGGGATTACCCGTGATTATATTGAAACTAAACACCGATCGCTCTGGCGCTATCAGGCTGCACTACCGGTTGAAATTCAGCGACCGATCTCTTTAGGTGAAGGATGTACGCCGTTGGTGGGAAAACGCTGGGGTAATTCAGACGTGTTGTTCAAGCTGGAGTGGTTTAACCCAACCAGTAGTTTTAAAGATCGTGGTGCCGCAGTGATGGTGTCATTCCTGGCCCAGTTAGGGGTGAAAGAACTGATTGAAGATAGCTCCGGTAACGGTGGGGCAGCGATTGCCGCATCCTGTGCTGCTGCAGGCATTAAAGCCAGAATTCTGGCTCCGGACTCAACCTCACCGGCTAAATTGTTGCAAAGCAGAGCATTTGGGGCTGAAGTTCAGGGGGTTCCGGGTTCTCGACAGGCCACCGAAGACGAAGCACTTCGACAGTCTAAACAGACTTTCTATGCCAGCCATAACTGGCATCCGTTCTTTCTACAGGGAACAAAATCTCTGGCCTATGAAATTTGGGAAGATCTGGGTTTTAAGGCGCCGGATAATATTATTATCCCTACCGGTGCGGGCAGTAACGTATTAGGGTGTGATATTGGCTTTAGTGAATTACTGGCGGCAGGGCAAATCAAGAAACTCCCTAAGATACTGATTGCTCAACCGTCAAACTGTTCACCGATTGATGCGACGTTTCAGGCTGGCGCTACCGAACTGGTGGTGACGAAATACTCACCGACAATTGCAGAAGGTACTGCCATTCGAAGTCCGGTACGTTTAGCTGAAGTACTGGCCGCTGTTCGGCGCTCGGGCGGTGACACGATTTCCATTTCAGAAAAACAGATTATTCAGGCAGTACAAAAGCTGTCCGGTATGGGACTTTTTGCAGAACCGACCAGTTCAACGGCCGCTGCCGCTATTGATGCTTTTACTCAGCGTGGAACCATTAAACCGGGAGAAATAACGGTGGTTATTCTTACCGGTTCCGGGCTAAAAGCGTCGGGTTCGATGAGCGAAATATTTAATTAACGGGCTAAATCAATAACATTAAATCAGGTAACCACCATGAATCAGTCGACAGCAATAAAGGATATATCCTGTATTAATAGTTCAGAACTCTCTAAGCCCGGAGGTCATTACTCTCATGCCTGCGTTAGCGGCGGTATGGTCTATCTCTCTGGTCAGCTACCGATTAACCCTGAAGGCGTTCCATTAGCTGACCGGCCTTTTGCTGAACAGGCGGAGCAGGTACTGTTTAATATTGATGCCTGCCTGAGAGCATCCGGCAGCAATCGGGATAAGCTGGTGCAAGTGCGTATCTATATTGTTGATATGGCACAGTGGCCGGAGTTTAACCGGATATATTCTCAATGGATTGGTGAACATCGTCCGGCGCGTATTGTTGCCGGGGTTGCCAGCCTGCATTTTAATGCTGCGCTTGAAATTGAAGCGTTAGCAGTGGCTTAAAATTAGGGGATTCAACTGTCAAAAAGCGCAGTTGAATCCCTTTGATATGGCTAAGCCATAAATCGGTCAATCTCCCCTCCCTCTACAATATCCCTAACTTTTTTGAATGTGATAACTCTGAAATACTCAAACGTTTGGCGCTTAACCATGCCGGTATTGCCTATTTACCCAAGTCGTTAGTGGGAGAAGATATCAAACAAGGCCGCCTGATCAGTATATTAGACAACTATATGGCCAGTACTTTTGACATAAGCCTGTTCTATAAACGACGGGAACATTACCCGGCGCGCCTGTCATTATTTAAAGATTATTTGATTGAGAAATTAGAGGCCCGGCTGGCGACAAAAAGAAAAGCTGAATCTCCTTGAAGTTCCTGAGCCATAAACGTACAATTCACCGTCATTTTTTCAGCCGTACACTTAAACACGTTCCTTGCTTCCATGGGCCACGGCTGACCCTGACAGGAGGCTGAATAATCCGTAAGGAGCAATTGATGCGTCATTACGAAATCGTCTTTATGGTCCATCCAGACCAAAGCGAACAAGTTCCAGGCATGATCGAACGTTACACAGGTGCGATCACAACTGCAGGTGGTACTATCCACCGTTTAGAAGATTGGGGCCGCCGTCAACTGGCTTATCCAATTAATAAACTGCATAAAGCTCACTACGTTCTTCTGAACGTTGAAGCACCTCAGGAAGCGATCGATGAACTGGAAACTAACTTCCGTTTCAACGACGCCGTTATCCGTAACATGGTAATGCGTACTAAGCATGCCGTAACAGAAGCTTCACCAATGGTTAAAGCGAAAGACGAGCGCCGTGAGCGTCGTGAAGATTTCGCAGAAGAAAGCATTGATGATTCTGATGATGTTGAGGATTCTGAAGAGTAATCGCACGTGTTGACTGCAAATCGTTTGGTGTTGTCTGGTACTGTGTGCAAGACACCCATTCGTAAAACAAGTCCGTCCGGTATTCCCCACTGTCAGTTCGTGCTAGAGCACCGCTCACAGCAACAGGAAGCAGGATTTAACCGACAAGCATGGTGCAGAATGCCCATCGTTGTCAGCGGACCGCAGTCACAAGCGTTAACTCACAGTATAACGGTCGGCAGTAACCTAAAAGTAACCGGCTTTATTAGCAGCCATCAAGGCCGCAACGGGCTAAATAAATTAGTGTTACATGCCGAGCAGATTGAATTGATAGATTCTGGAGACTAGCCAAATGGCACGTTATTTCCGTCGTCGCAAGTTCTGCCGTTTCACCGCGGAAGGCGTTCAAGAGATCGACTATAAAGATATCGCAACGCTAAAAAATTATATCACCGAGAGCGGGAAAATTGTCCCGAGCCGTATCACCGGTACTCGCGCAAAATACCAGCGTCAGCTGGCTCGTGCTATCAAGCGCGCGCGTTACCTGTCTTTGTTACCGTATACTGATCGTCATCAGTAATCGGCAACTGTCCACGAACTTAGAGAGGATACGGTAATGCAAGTTATTCTACTTGATAAAGTTGCTAACTTAGGCAGCCTAGGTGATCAAGTTAACGTTAAGTCGGGCTATGCTCGCAACTATCTGGTTCCGCAAGGTAAAGCGGTTCCGGCAACCAAGAAAAACGTTGAGTACTTCGAAGCTCGCCGTGCAGAATTAGAAGCCAAACTGGCTGGCGTTCTGGCAGCAGCTGAAGCTCGTGCAGCTCAGATCACTGGTCTGGGTAGCGTGACTATCGCTTCTAAAGCAGGCGATGAAGGAAAACTGTTCGGTTCTATCGGTACACGTGACATTGCTGATGCAGTTACTGCAGCAGGTGTTGAAGTGGCTAAGAGCGAAGTTCGTTTGCCAGACGGCGTTTTACGCAACGTTGGCGAGTTCGAAGTAAGCTTCCAAGTCCATAGCGAAGTATTCGCTAAACTGAACGTGATCGTGGTTGCTGAAGACTAATATTTAGTTTTCTTACCATGTTAAAAAAACGCCAGCTTATGCTGGCGTTTTGCTTTTTATCGTTTTCATTTGTCTAACCGGGCCCTAAACTGGAATCTGTATTCGGAGACCTAATTGATACAAGGAGAGCGATATGACCACTGAAAATATTCAACTCGTTCGTGTTTATGATGTGCCAGAACCTGCACTAGAGAACAGTTTTTTGGTTGATCGTCTATGGCCCCGAGGGATAAGTAAAGTTCGGTTAACCGGCGTGCCTTGGCTAAAGAACATTGCTCCCAGCGAAGCGTTACGACGCTGGGTACATGAAGATCCTAACCGGTGGGAAGAGTTTCGTGGGCGCTATCTCGCCGAGCTGGAACAGACTGATGGCTGGAAGCCTCTGGTTGAGCTATTGCAACAAGGGGCGGTAGTGACATTACTGTTCGCGAATAAAGACACCGTACATAATCAGGCGGTGGTGCTGCGGGATTTTTTACAGCAAAAACTTAGCGTTCCCGTTTAAAGCTGCCATCGCGCTGGCGAACAAACAGCGCCGAACGGTTCGGCGTTAGTTCAACTTCTAATGCTGTAACCTGTCGGTCGGGGGTCACTTGTACTTTTATTTTCTGCCCTACTCGAAGTTCGTTCAGCGGTCGCCCTTGGCCTTCAACTCTGGCAAGTAAAAATGCATCGGTTACCGTGTAGTTATTCTCTCTGAATAGCTGGGTCAGCGTGTGGCCACGCTGAATAGTGAACTCTTTCCACTGCCCGTTATCTGCCGGCGGTGGTGTCTGAACTGTTGCTGGTTCTGCCGGCTGTTGTTGTGGTTCTGGCTGAACCTGTGGTGGGGTTTCAGCACTTTGCTGTGGCTGTGTTGCTACTGGTTCGGCCTGTGCAGGTGCGCTATGCGGTTCAGAAACTTCCGGTGTGGAAGGCGGTGTTTGTGGCTGATTTTGTGTTGCAGACGCGCTGATATCAACCGGGGTAGCCGGGCTATTATTGGTTTGATCTTCAGGGGTTGAGCTTGGCCAGAAGAATGCTCCGAGCAGTAACAGCGTTGCGAGTATAACGCCACGACGATGCGGATAAGGCAGCGGAGACATCCAGTCGAAGCTATCAGACAGATGCCACAGTTTAGATAACCCGGCTTTAAGCGGATTACTGCCTGTGAATGCTTTTTTTCTGCCTTTGTTTGCTTGCATTATTCTACTCCCTTCTAGCTTAGCCCCGCGTTTCGCAATCAGCATAAGCCTGAGAGGCTCGCCTTGCTATGGCGTCATCTTATCCATAATAGACCGAATTACCTAGCGTATGTAAATAATATATATAGGCTACTGTCCATTTTTGGTCGTCGCTATCCCTGACTTTAGCCTGGCTGAATTGCGCTTTGTACTGACTGGATAAAGCGCTCTGTTGCAATTGATGGCTCTGTCCCCCAGAGACAATAGACGCCTCGGCGCGGCTCTTCTTTAATTGGAATAGAAACCAGATTATTACAGCGCTCGGCGGTAGATATCGGAACGATTCCAACCGCTAACCCTCTTCGAACAATGTTCTCAAGCCATTCTACGTGATCAATTTCGAAGTTTACATGGCGTTGAATTCCGGCTGCCTGAAAGGCTTTATCGGTCTGAAGCCGGGCCGCACTGTCTGAATAATAGTCGACCATAGGCTCATGGGATAACGTTTGTAACGTAATTTGCTGCATTTTTGCCAGAGCATGCGCAGGAGACAACAGCGCGACTAAAGGTTCACTGGCTATCTGAATATGGGGAAGAGATAATATAGTGGCATCCCCCGGCTCAGAAATACCAATAAAGGCAATGTCAGTCTTATTCCGGCGTATATCCTCAGCCAAGTTTTTACTCATCGCAATATACAGCCTGATATTGACCTCTGGATTCACTGCATGAAACTGCGCCAGAAGTTCTGCCAGATCGAGTATATGTAATGCCGATATACTACCTATGGTCAGCGTGCCGGAAATTTTATCCTTGGTAGCGGCTACCTGATTGATCAGGTTCTGGCTGGCATCAAGCAGCTTTCTGGCCGGGCCGATGATGGCATGGCCAGCCGCCGTGAGTTCGACCCGGCGGGAAGTTCGTTTGAAGAGTTCACAGCCCAACTCTTGTTCAAGTTTGGCGATTTGATGACTTAAGGCCGATTGAACAATATGGCAACGTTCAGCAGCACGGGTAAAGTTCTGCTCCTCAGCGACTGCCAGCACATAGGTCAGCTGTTTTAAATTCATATTAATCTCATTATGAGATAGATTGGATGAAAATTATACATTGGAAGGATTGCTGAAACTACCAGATACTCTGGAAATCGTCATTTTAAGAATCTAAAATATGAATCAGAAAACGGATAATAAATCGTTAACGCCAGCCTTGATAGCGTTGATGTCTATCGCTACCGGTTTGGCGGTTGCCAGTAATTATTATGCTCAGCCATTGTTGGATACTATTGCTTCCGCATTTGGGTTAACGGTTAGTCAGGCCGGATTTATTGTTACCGCTGCTCAATTGGGTTATGCCGCCGGGCTGATGTTTATTGTTCCTCTTGGCGATATGTTTGAACGCCGCGCTTTAATCGTACTGATGACGCTTTTATCGGCCGCGGGGTTACTGATTACTGCCCTGTCTTCTACTATTCTGTGGGTAATTATCGGTACGGCACTAACGGGACTCTTTTCAGTGGTGGCCCAGATTCTGGTTCCTCTGGCGGCTACGCTGGCAGAGCCGCGGAAACGAGGTAAAGTGGTCGGCACGATTATGAGCGGGTTGCTGTTAGGTATTTTACTGGCTCGTACTGTTGCCGGCCTATTGGCCTCGCTGGGTGGATGGCGCACGGTGTACTGGGTTGCCAGCATATTTATGGTGGTGATGGCATTCATATTATGGCGCGCACTTCCCCGCTATAAACAGCAGAGCGGATTGAATTACCCGCAGTTACTGATTTCAATCGTTTCACTGTTTACCCGTAATGCCACCCTGCGAACCAGAGCACTGTTGGGAGCGCTGTCGTTTGCTAATTTTAGTATGTTGTGGACATCAATGGCGTTTCTATTGGCAGGCGCCCCCTATCATTATTCTGAAGCAGCCATTGGCCTGTTTGGCCTAGTGGGCGCGGCAGGTGCGTTGGCGGCGAATGGTGCCGGGCGAATGGTGGATAAGGGCAAATCCAGCAGGACAACAACGCTGGGTTTACTTCTGTTATTTGCATCCTGGCTGCCTGTGGCTTTTGGTGAGTATTCACTTTGGGCTCTGTTGGTGGGTATTGTTGTATTAGATCTTGCGGTTCAGGGGGTGCACGTCACCAATCAGACCATGATTTACCGTATGATGCCGGAAGCCCGTAGCCGCCTGACCGCCGGTTATATGACCAGCTATTTTATTGGCGGAGCTTTAGGGTCATTAGTTTCAGCGTTAGCCTATCAATATGCCCAGTGGATCGGGGTATCTGTCGCCGGTGGTGTACTGAGCCTGCTGGCGCTTATTATTTGGTTAATGACTAAAAAGAGTATTGAACGGGCAATTGTTGAGCATAATTAATCGCCTCTGCTCAGGGGTAATTATCATTTTTAAAGATCCAAATTTTCCCTTAAAGGTAGCTGTGCTATGCTTCGGGTTTATTTTATCGATCTAAGGAAAAACGATGACTAAGCCATCTTTTGATAGCGTAGAAGCACAGGCCAGCTATGGTATTGGTTTACAAGTCGGACAGCAGTTACAAGAGTCCGGATTAGAAGGTTTACAGCCTGAAGCATTATTAGCCGGTCTGACCGATGCACTAAACGGTAATGCTCCGTCAGTGCCTGTTGAAGCCGTTCACCGTGCTCTGCGTGAAATTCATGAACGTGCTGATAAAGTCCGTAGTGAAAAACAACAGAAAATGGCTGAAGACGGTGTCCGTTTCTTAGAAGAGAATGCTAAGCGTAGCGAAGTCAACAGCACCGAGTCTGGTTTACAGTTTGAAGTACTGACTCAGGGCGAAGGAGCAATTCCTTCACGTCAGGATCGTGTACGCGTTCATTATACCGGTACTCTGACTGACGGAACTGTATTTGACAGTTCAGTACAGCGTGGCGAGCCGGCTGAATTCCCTGTCAGCGGTGTTATTCCTGGCTGGATCGAAGCGTTAACTCTGATGCCAGTTGGTTCTAAATGGAAATTAACCATTCCTCAGAATCTGGCATACGGCGAGCGCGGTGCAGGTGCTGCGATTCCTCCGTTCAGTACCTTAGTATTTGAAGTTGAGCTGTTGGAAATTCTGTAATTTCGCAGTCGCTAAATTTACAATCTAAAACGCCAGCTGATGCTGGCGTTTTTACTTATAGCCTATCTTTTTTTGATTACTCTCCGCGTAGTGCTCTCGGGAATAATATATTGTTTTCCAAATGGATATGTTCCATCAGGTCAGTGATAAATTCATCGACCGAAGCATACAGGGCACGCCATGTATTGCAGGCTTCTTGAGGGGCGGTAAGATTGTTAGTGATACTTTTTATTGCTTCAACATCGTTACCGGCCCGATCGTGTTCCATCTCCATAACCCGGATTGGGCCACTGGCCTGAGCGCCCATTCCCTGCTGGATCATTGGGAATAGAATCTGTTCTTCCTTCATCATATGCTGGCTGAGATCTTGATAAATAGTATTGAGTTGTGCCGCCAAACCCTTAGGACAGGTTGGTTTAGCGGCGTGTACACGCTCTACTTTTTCGGCCAGTAAAATAAGCTCCGGTAGTTGCTCACGATGACGCTGGTGAAATCGTTGAATAATATAGGGGATCATTTCTGAGTTAGAAGCGATTGACCAGTCTTTATCATTGGTTGGTTTAGCTGCCAGCTGTTCTAACTGTTCAACAATAACATCAATGTTAAGCATTTTTCTGGCTGCCGAACGTTCAAGCGTTTGTTTCCCCCCGCAGCAGAAATCGAGGTCGTATTGACGAAATAGTTTAGTTGCACCTGGAATAGCAATGGCCAGCGCACCAAGAGATTGATTTGGATAGTCCATAAAACGCCTGTTTAATTAATCTGATTTCATTAAATGGTATTTTAAATGCATCTTTAAAAATTGCAATCAGTCTTTTTAGGTAGGTGCATAACCCTATCTATAAGAAATAGTGATAATCAATAGAGCCAACTTGCTGGCTATTATGGGAAAAAGCGCTACTCTGGGTAATCAGAATTCGAGTGACAATAGAGGGTTTTATCATGCATCTGTTATCTGAAACGTTGGAGGCAATATCTCTGCTATCCCGTCAGGCCGGAGAAGCTATTATGGCTATCTATCAGGGAGACAAACCCGTTGAAGCTAATTTTAAATCTGATAGTTCTCCGGTAACAGCCGCCGATCTGGCCGCTCATCAGTTGATCGTTGAAGGACTGACGCTCCTTACGCCGGATATTCCTATTCTTTCAGAAGAAGCTCCGCAAGACTGGGAAATCCGCCGCCATTGGCAATGCTATTGGTTGGTTGACCCGTTAGACGGAACCAAAGAGTTTCTCAGCCGGAATGGCGAATTTACCGTCAATATTGCACTGATTGAACATGGTGTTCCCATTATGGGCGTGGTGTATGCGCCGGTGCTTGATGTGTTATACGCGGCTGAAAATAATATCGCATGGAAAGAGGCTGATGGTGAGCGCAAGGTGATTAAAGCTAAAAGTGCTTATCCGCCTAAAGTTGTATGCAGTCGATCACATCGCGACCAGCCGTTGGAAGATTTTCTCTCTTCTCTGGGGCAATATGAGACGATGGCCGTTGGTTCTTCACTGAAGTTTTGTTTAGTCGCAGAGGGCAGCGCCCAAATTTATCCGCGTTTCGGGCCAACCTGTATTTGGGATACCGGAGCAGGGCATGCCGTTGCGTTAGCCGCCGGCCTTCAGGTGAATAACTGGGATGATGTATCGCTGGATTACTCTCCGACTCCATCCTTCATCAATTCTGGTTTTTATGTTTCGGCTAATCCCCGAAGTAAATGGAGTTAATTAGTTTTATATTTCAACATGAAATTATTTATTAGATTTTTATTCGATAAAAATCTGATTTACTCCTATAGTTAAGGGTGTTCGTCGTCGGGGCAGCGTCATGGTCGATTATGTAAATAACATTAAAGAGGCTATGTACTGGTTCGATTGTAGTGTTAACTAGGTGTGTTAGCTCGCGCCACTAACCAGTCATTTTTGTGGCCAGGCTATAGTGGCGTTAGGCTAAAATAATGTTGGAGGGTGTAAAATGAAAATCTTCCCTAATTACAATCCACAGCGGATTGCTTTATATGTGAAGACTCTATTCCGTGGTCAGTTATATATCAAAGGTATCGGTTCTTTTGAGTTCGACATGGGAAAAATTTCGCTTCCAAAAGTGTGCGATAAACTTCACTTTCATGTTATGGCTGAAGTTAATCGTGAAGTCAGAGAGTTAAGGGCGGAGTTTGCCTAATAGTCATTTAAGTTAGCATTGCTAATGACTAAAATGGCCATCGTAAAAGATGGCCATTTTGTGTTTTAGCAGACCGCATTTAGTCTGATGCTTTGACTTCTTCTACCACCACCGGTACTGGTAAATTCTCAATTCGGGTTACCAACAGCTGGTCAATTTTATAGCTGTCGATATCAACTACTTCGAATTTATATCCTGCATATTTTACTGAGTCTGTGCGCTTTGGAATCTTGCGCAACATAAACATCATAAATCCGCCGATGGTTTCATAGTTATCAGACTGTGGGAAGTCGTCGATCGACATAACGCGCATGACGTCATCAACCGGCGTAGCGCCATCAACCAGCCACGAGTTCTCATCGCGGGCAATAATTTGCTCTTCTTGGCCGGGACCAATTAAATCACCCATTAACGTGGTCATTACGTCTTTCAGGGTAATGATTCCCACGACCAGAGCGTATTCATTAAGAATAACGGCAAAATCTTCACCGGCTACCTTAAAACTCTCAAGCGTTTCAGACAGGGTTAATGTGTCAGGCACGATCAGCGGGGTATGGATGTGGATACCACCTTTAACCGTTAGCGCCAGGCTTTGGTTACTCAATACGCGAATCAGGAGGTCTTTAGAATCGACATAGCCAATAATCTGATCGATAGAGCCGTTACACACTAAGAATTTAGAGTGAGGATAATTGGCAATTTTGTCCTTAATCTGATCTTCCTGCTCATTGAGATCAAAATAGACTACGTGTTCGCGGGCCGTCATTGATGAAGGCACCGTTCTGGATTCTAATTCAAATACGTTTTCAATCAGTTCATGTTCTTGTTTGCGTAAAACACCCGCCAGAGCACCGGCTTCAAATACCGCATACACATCATCAGAGGTTATATTGTCATTACGTACCATCGGCACCTTAAGTAAACGACAAATTAAGGTTGCCATACCGTTAAATAGCCAAACTAACGGGCGGAATAATGTGATGCAAAAACGCATCGGGTAGATAATTCGAACGGCGACGACTTCCGGTGACGTCATGCCAATACGCTTAGGGGTTAAGTCAGCGAATAGAATAAATAAGCTGGTCACCAGGGTAAATGAGACAATAAAGCCCAGCTGTTCGGCCAGCGCAGGTTCTACAAAGCGGCTAAATACATCGGTTAAAAATGGCGAGAAGGCTGAATCACCGACGATACCGCCTAAAATAGCCACGGCATTAATCCCAATTTGTACTACGGTAAAGAAAATACCGGGGGTTTCTTGTAATTTTAATACGCGTTCAGCATTAATATTGCCTTCGTCCGCCATCATCTTGAGCTTCATTTTTCTTGAAGCGGCTAATGAGATCTCGGCAAATGAGAAGAACGCGCTCACGGCGATCAACAAAATAATCAGTAATAGACTGTTTAACATAATTTATCCGCAGTTATGTCGGAAATTGGATTTGGTATTGAGTAATCAGGATGTCTGAAAAAGGGTTGCGGACTAATATTGCCTATCGGCTTTAGTCCGCCACACGCGTTAGTATAGCAGTTGGTTAAATCTTGTCATCTGCCTTTAGATCGCCGCCGGCAGGCAAACACCGATACCGCCTAGATTACAATAACCATTCGGGTGCTTGGCAAGATATTGTTGATGTTCATCTTCAGCAAAATAGAAGGGCAGGGCCGGGATGATTTCAGTGGTGATGAGGCGTTTATCACCGGCATCAGCCATGGCTCTCTCAAACGCAGCCTTACTTTCCAACGCCAGTTGGTATTGTTGCTCAGTAGTTGTATAAATAGCTGAGCGATATTGAGTACCGATATCGCCCCCCTGACGCATACCCTGTGCCGGATCGTGGTTTTCCCAGAATAGCTTAAGTAAGGTTTGGTAGTGGGTCCGGGCCGGGTCAAAAACAATTTTAACCACTTCTGCGTGTCCGGTTTGCCCTGAACAGACTTCTCGATAGGTCGGATTGGGCGTGATGCCACCGCTGTAACCTACCGCGGTGCTATAGATCCCATTTTGTTGCCAGAACAGCCGTTCGACACCCCAGAAACAACCCATTGCTAGAATAGCGACTAACATATTATCAGGGGTTTTAGTCATAGAGGTATGTAAAATAAGGTGTTCAGCTGCTACCGGCATAGATTCTGAACGTCCCGGCAGAGCGTGTTCTGATGTAATAAAATTAGTTTTATCAAAGGGAAACATGAATTAACTCCAAATCCGGTTGTCGATAAAAGGCTAAGTATGTTGTATATCAAGGCATCTTTGCCGACAATATACAAAGAATTAACAAGGGATACGATTAGCGGATCGTACTCACCTTGCTTATTGTCGTAAATCAGACAGATTATTTTAGGAGTCTGCGTGCCACGAACTCGATACAGAATGTCCCCACTATTGTTGCTGTTTGTGGCTGTTTCATCAGCCAAAACTGCAGACTTAAGTTTAGACGTTAAAGGACTTAGTGGCGATCTAGAGCAAAACGTTCGTGCGTTACTTTCTACCATACCTGATGATGAAATCGCGAATACTCCGCGTTTTACCCGACGGGTCGATGATGAAATTCGACGAGGATTACGGGCTAAAGGTTACTACGATCCTGAAATAAGATTTGAAGTTGTTAAACCCGCATTAGCATTGAAGCCAGTCTTAACGGCCATCGTTGAACCCGGTGACCCGGTCAGAATAGAAGAAACCCGAATTAATATTGAGGGGCAAGCCCGAGAGGATGAAGCCTATATTCAATTACTTAAAACCGGGGTGCCGCCTGATGGCACTATTCTGGACCACGGAACTTACGATAGTTTTAAAAGTTCATTAACCGGATTAGCCATACGTCGGGGCTATTTTGATGCTGATATCACTAAAAGCCAGTTGGGCGTAGCTGCCAGTGAACTTCAGGCCTTTTGGGATATTGATTTTGACAGTGGCGATCGTTATCGATTTGGCTATGTCGAATTTATTAACTCCCAAATCGACGACCGGTATTTACAAAACCTGATTCCTTTTAAAGAAGGCGACTATTACAGCTCCGCTGAGCTTTCTGAATTAAATCGCCGTCTCTCGTCGACGGGGTGGTTTAACTCGGTGGTTGTTGCACCAAAGTTTACCGGGGTTTATGGCGATAAAATGCTGCCGCTGGAAGGGGTTTTGTCGCCAAGAAGCCAGAATATTATCGAACTCGGTGGCGGTTTTTCAACCGATATAGGTCCTAAAGTCACCGCGAACTGGCGAAAGCCATGGGTTAATTCTCAGGGGCACAGCTTTCAATCTAGTATCAATCTTTCCGTGCCGGAGCAGTCTATTGATTTCAGCTATAAAATCCCTTTATTAAAAAGCCCGCTGGAACAATATTACGTCTTACAAACCGGCTTTAGACGAGAAGACCGCAACGATACTCAGTCTGACTCAACCGTGGTCAACGTTGCCCGTTTCTGGGATAACTCAAGCGGCTGGCAGCGTGCGATTAATATGCGCTGGAGTCTGGACCACTTTACCCAAGGTTTAACCACCAATACCACGATGTTGCTCTATCCGGGCGTGAGTCTTAATCGTACCCGGCAGCGAGGCGGCCTGATGCCCGTTTGGGGAGATAGTCAGCGCTACTCCGTTGATGTATCAGATACCACTTGGGGCTCTGATGTGAACTTTGTTGCCGCTCAGGCCCAAAACGTTTGGATACGGACATTAGCCGACAGGCATCGCTTTGTTGTGCGCGGGAACGTCGGGTGGATCGAGACCGGTGATTTTTCTAAGGTTCCGCCTTCGCTGCGTTTTTTCGCCGGCGGTGACCGCAGTATTCGCGGATATAAATTCAGATCTATTTCTCCCAGAGATAGTGATAATAAGTTAACCGGTGCATCGAAAATGGCCACGGGCTCACTGGAATACCAATATAACGTCAGTGGCAGATGGTGGGTCGCCGCTTTTGCGGATGGTGGTGATGCGGTAAATAAATTAGACGACTATTCCTTCAAGAAAGGTGCAGGTATGGGCGTTCGCTGGGCTTCACCGATTGGCCCGATTAAATTAGATATTGCTGCACCCATTGGTGATAAAGATGAACGTGGTCTGCAGTTTTATATCGGATTAGGGCCGGAGTTATGAGTATGAAATGGATAAAGCGAATTGCCATTAGCTTGGTATTACTGGTGGTGCTGCTGGTGGGAGCATTGGCCGGTTTACTCGGAACTCAGACTGGCCTGCATTTTGTGATTAAAAACGTTCCGCGTTTTGTTCCGGGGCTGCAAATTGGCAATGTTGAAGGTGGATTACGTAACTTCACCTTATCTCAGATTAAGTATGGTTTACCGGGTGTTGCGGTAAGCGTTGGTGAATTTCATCTCTCGGTGAATTTTACCTGTCTGACAGACGGTAAAGTCTGCGTGAATGCAATCACGGCCAGAGACGTTGATGTCAGCGTTGATAGTGACCAAATGGAGCCTTCAGAAGCCCCGGTAACCGAGAGTGAACCCGTTACTGATATACGAACACCCTATCCTATAGCGCTCAGTCTGCTGCGCCTGAATAATGTCAATGTCACCGTTGATGGAATGGCCATTACGTTGGATGAGTTTCGCAGTGGCGCTAACTGGCAAGGCCGAGAAGTTACGCTTTTACCCTCAAATATCCGTCAGCTCTTGGTGGTATTACCGAAGGCTGAAGAGTCTGATTTACCGGTGACGGTAACGGCACCTCAGGACCCGCAATCAACGGGTGAAATGTTGCAAGCGCTGTTTGATAAACCATTATTGGCTTCATTACCTGACGTCCAGTTACCGGTAGATATCACGCTGCAAAGCTTAGTCGGTGAAGATTTACGACTGGTTACCGATTCACAAATACAGATAGATCGCTTAGAGCTGCAGGCCCAAACCAAAGACTCTCATATTCAAATTCATACCTTGAAAGTTAATGCGCCAGAGGGGGTCGTTGCACTAACCGGTGATGCCTCATTAAGTGATAACTGGCCGGTTAATCTCACCGTTAACGGAATGGTGAATACGGAACCGCTCAAAGGCGAAAAGGTAAAGTTGTCTTTAGCCGGCGAAGTTATAGGGCGCTTAACGTTGGGGCTTAATTTATCCGGGCCTGTTAGCGCTCAATTGGATGCCGAGACCGAGCTGGCAACGGCAGGGCTACCTCTACTACTCACTCTTGAAAGTAAACAGGTTCAGTGGCCGCTGAGCGGTAAAAGTGACTATCAGCTTAATGATACCCGCTTACGCCTGAACGGTAAGGCGACTGATTATGCCCTTTCACTACGTTCAAGCATTGAAGGCACGGATATTCCCCCTGCCAGCCTGCTGGTGGACGGAAAAGGAAATATCGAACAATTTACGCTGTCCCGCCTGCGTTTAAGTGCACTTCAGGGCAAAGCGGAGCTTAATGGCGTAGTTGACTGGAGCAAGGCTATTAGTTGGAACTCCGTTCTGACCATTGACGGAATTAATACGGCAAAACAGTGGCCTGAATGGCCGGCACAGCTAAATGGCAAAGTGACCACACGCGGTAGTTTATATGGCGGTAGCTGGCAGATTAATATCCCTGAAATTGATCTTAACGGTAACGTGAAACAAAACCCGCTGCTGGCAAGAGGTTCCGCGAGGGGCAATGATTCCGGCCAGTGGGTTATTCCGGGCTTCAATCTAAGATTAGGGCCGAATATGGTTGATATTAGAGGCGACTTAGCCAGCCAATGGTCTCTTGATGCCAATATTAATGCGCCAAAACTCGCCGGTATGATGCCCGGTTTAGATGGTGTAGTTAACGGGACTGTCAGGCTAAGAGGTTCAGCGAAATCACCCCAGCTACTGGCTGATTTAACCGCGAGTGGTTTGCGCTGGCAGGAACTCAGCATTGCCAGAGTGACCTTAAGAAGTGATGTTGTGTCGGCTGCCCAGATTGGCGGTTCTCTGAATGTACAGGTGAGTGAATTAAAGCAGGGCGAGCTGCTGGTTCGCTTATTGAGCCTTGAGGCCAGAGGAAATGAACAACGACATCAGCTTCAGCTCAACATTGACGGTGAACCGGTTTCCGGCCAGCTGGCATTAAATGGGAGTTTCGACCGTCAAACCGAACGCTGGCGAGGAACGCTCAATAATACCCATTTTAATACCCCGGTCGGTGAGTGGCGCTTAACCCGTGATATTTCATTAGATTATCGCAATACTCAGCAGAGTATTAGCATCAGTCCGCACTGTTGGCGTAATCCTAATGCTGAACTTTGTGTGCCCAGAACCATTGAAGCAGGTCCAAGCGGACAAGCCAGTATTGTTCTTAACCGTTTTGACCTAGTCATGCTCGATCAGCTCTTAGATAGCGACACCAAAGTCAGCGGCGTATTTACCGGCAATGCCGATGTGAGTTGGAGAGCTGACGGTACATTACCTCAGGCCAGAGTAACGTTGAATGGCAATGGCGTTTCGGTCACGCAGATGATTGAGGGACAACCGTTACCCATTGCGTTAGAGACCCTCAGGCTTGATGCCAATATGAATGGCAATCGGGCACAGCTGAACTGGCTGATGAAGATTGCCAATAACGGTAGCTTCAACGGCAACGTTCAAGTAAACGACCCGCAGGGGCAGCGTAATCTGTCGGGTAACGTTGTGATTGATGGCCTGTCACTAGCCTTGATTAGACCGATTCTTAATGAGAGCGAAAGTGCTGAGGGGGCATTGAATGCCAATCTGCGTTTAGCCGGAACGGCTCAGAACCCACGAATTTTAGGCCATCTGGCTTTAGATAAATTACATATTAATAGCCAATGGATACCTTTAACCATTAAGCAGGGCAATTTAGCGCTAAACTTTAATGGCACCAGTTCAGATCTGACAGGACAGATTCAAACAGAGAAAGGCTCATTAAATCTGAGCGGCAAAGCTGACTGGCGCCAAATTGATGCATGGCGAGCTTCTATTGCCGCCAAAGGTGACCGTATACGGGTGGCAATGCCGCCAACGGTGATGCTGGATGTTTCGCCTGATATCGTGTTTGAAGCGACGCCTCAGCTACTTAGCTTGAATGGTTCTGTGGGTATTCCATGGGCGCGAATTTCGGTTCAGGAAGTCCCGGAGACTGCCACCAGAGTCTCACCTGATGAGGTGATGTTAGATCATAATTTACAGCCAATTGCCCCGAGAACGGCGGCAATTCCTATTAGCAGCCATCTGGTAATTAATGTCGGTAATGACGTTAGGATCAGCGCTTTTGGATTAAAAGCGCGCCTGCAGGGTGACTTAAATGTTATTCAGGATCGTCGAGGGTTGGGGCTTAACGGGCAGATTAATATTCCGAGCGGACAGTTCCGGGCCTATGGGCAGGATTTGGTTATCCAAAAAGGGGTCATTCAGTTTGCCGGGCCGCCGGATCAACCACTGCTTAACTTAGAGGCGATTCGTAACCCGGATTCAACCGCTGACGGGGTAACAGCCGGGGTGAGGGTGACCGGATTAGCCAGTGAACCTCGCGTCGAGATCTTTTCAGACCCTGCGATGTCACAACAAGCCGCGCTTTCTTATCTATTAAGAGGTCAGGGGCTAGACAGCCGTGGTGGTGACAGTGATATGATGACTTCAATGCTTATTGGATTAGGCGTTGCCAAAAGTGGTAAACTGGTTGGTCAAATCGGTAATGCTTTTGGTGTGAAAAATCTATCATTAGATACCGAAGGTGTTGGTGATAGTTCTGCTGTTGTCGTTAGCGGCTATATTACTCCTGACTTACAGGTGAAGTATGGCGTAGGGATTTTTGATTCGCTGGCGACGCTGACATTACGTTATCGATTAATGCCAAGGTTGTATCTTGAAGCTGTGTCTGGTCTTGATCAGGCATTGGATTTACTTTATCAGTTTGAGTTTTGATTATGCGAATTATTGTTTATGGTAGTTTACGACGCAAACAGGGAAACAGTCACTGGATGACTAATGCCCAGTGGCTCGGCGATTATCGCATTCCGGGCTACGAACTGTACGATTTAGGACATTATCCGGCCGTGATAAAAGGTGACGGAGAGATTGATTGTGAAGTTTATCGCATCGATTCGTCTATTCTTGCTGAGCTGGATGAGTTAAAAAATGACAGACGGGACTATAAACGCGAGCTGGTTCAGACTCCGTATGGTAGCGCCTGGATGTATCTGTATTTGCATTCTGTCGAAGGGCTTAAGCGCATCGATAGTGGCGATTGGGTGCATCGCAAAGATTAATCTTGCAGTACTATCGTCATGATAAAAAATAAAAAAGAGCGCGTTGATAGCGCTCTTTTTTTATCTTAACCGCGGTTAAGATCAGCGGAAATAGATTACTTGGCGTTTTTGGCGCGTTCGAAAGAGGCAACGATTTCAGCTTTTGCTGCTTCTGCGTTTTCCCAACCTTCAACTTTAACCCACTTACCTTTTTCTAAGTCTTTGTAGTGCTCAAAGAAGTGAGAAATCTGTGCACGCAGCAATTCAGGTAAATCAGTCACATCTTTAATATGATCGTATTCTTTGCTTAATTTAGTGTGCGGTACGGCGACTAATTTAGCATCTTCACCGGCTTCATCACTCATTTTCAGTACGCCAACCGGGCGGCAACGAATAACGGAACCAGGAACCAGTGGATAAGGGGTCGGCACTAATACGTCAACCGGGTCACCGTCTAATGACAGGGTGTGGTTGATATAACCGTAGTTACATGGGTAGAACATGGCGGTTGACATAAAACGGTCAACAAAAATGGCGCCGGTGTCTTTGTCTACTTCGTATTTGATTGGATCGGCATTTGCCGGAATTTCAATTACCACGTAAATGTCTTCTGGAAGGTCTTTGCCTGCCGGAACCAAGTTAAGGCTCATCTTTATTTCCTTTTTCTCAAATAAAGTCGGATTAGAATTGGCGCATATTATAGCTGACTCTCTGCACGAATCCTCAATTTTTGACGATAGGCTGCATAATCAGATGAATATCTAAAATTTTATTTAGTTGTTTGTAGAAAGTATTGGGCGTGATCGCCCTTGGGCAGCGATGCCCTTAGAGCAATAATACGTCTATTCAGGATATTGCGCGGGAGTAGATCATTAATCCGACGAGTATCACGCCACCTACGCCTGACAGTGCGCAAAAAGCGATAAATACCACGACGCCTTTTTGAACGATGTTATTCATTGCTGACCTCAATGTTGTAAACGCTAATGATTATAATGGTTTCAAAAATGTAAACAACCGACGATTTTGTCTGCGGCTTATAAAAATGTCCGGCTCAATAAGGCCAGTCCGGAGATTAAAATAATGATATTGATGATCTTTAGGAAAGATTCCCTGGACAGTGCCAACGTTATGCGTCGTCCGATAAATACGCCAATGATCATGGCCGGGAACAGAACCAGAGCCATTGAAAGGAATGACCAGTCGGTATAAACACCGGCAATAAAGAAGATCACAATACGCGTGAAGGTACTAAGGCCGATGAGTGTACTTTGAGTCACTCTGATGCCATTTTTATCCGGAATTCGTCCTGACAAATAGATCGCATAAATGAAACCGCCGCTGCCAAAGAGAGCACTAAAAATACCACCAATAAAACCAAATGGTACTGATGCCTTTGCAGAATATTCGGCTACGGGTTTAAAGCCGCTTAGGGAGTAAAGGGCATAAAGAATAACAAATATAGCCAAGTATATGAGTAGCTTATCAGGGTTGGTATATAACAAGATGCCAGCGCCCAGCAAGCTACCTAATATCATCAGGGGAACGAGTCGCTTAATTTCTCCCATGTTGGCCTGTTTTCGATCTCGAGCAACGTTGGCGATAGCTGCGGAGCAATCCAGCAGGGCCAAGAGTGGAACAATTTTGTCTACCGGGATAAAAAATGCCAGCAATGGGCTTGCTATCAGAGCGGTGCCAAATCCGGTAATGCCAAAAATGATATAGGCGAAAGTTAATCCTATGCCGATAATAACCAAGTCGACGATCTGCAAATGCTCCAGCATGTAGGCCTCTTTACTATCAAAGGGTGCGATATGTCAGAATAAATAGTTAACCTAATTTGTATGGCGGTAAGCAATCTGTAACCTGCGGTGATATAAAAGAGCGTGCAGGGGTAAAAAATTACCGGAACAGATATCTCTGCTCCGGTATGACTTTGGCGTTAACGAGATAAGCTTAAATGATTACTCGTTGCTATCCTGATCGGGGTAGTTATGCATAAAGCGTTCAGCATCTTTCACCATATCTTCGCTACCAATAAATAGCGGCATACGCTGGTGAAGTTCTTCCGGCAGAATATCCAGAATGCGACGGAATCCATCACTGGCCCGCCCGCCTGCTTGCTCGGCTAACATTGCCATTGGGTTACATTCATACAGTAAGCGTAGCTTACCTTTTGGATGTGATGCAGTACTTGGGTACAGATAAATACCGCCTTTTAACAGATTGCGGTGGAAGTCGGCGACTAAAGATCCAATATAGCGTGAAGTATAAGGGCGATTAGTTGCTTCATCCTGTTCCTGACAATACTTCAGGTACTTCTTCACGCCCATCGGGAACTTAATGTAGTTACCTTCGTTGATTGAGTACATATTCCCCTTGGCCGGGAAGCGTACTTTTTCATGGGACAGGCAGAATACGCCAATCGATGAGTCATAAGTAAAGGCATGCACACCAAAGCCGGTAGTATAAACCAGCATGGTTGATGAGCCATAAACGACATACCCGGCAGCAACCTGGCGGTTACCCGGCTGTAGGAAGTCAGCTTCAGTGATTGGCTGGCCTAAAGGCGTGATACGGCGATAGATTGAAAAAATGGTACCAACAGAAACGTTAACGTCAATGTTTGATGAGCCATCAAGTGGGTCCATCAATACCACATATTTTGCATTTGTAGCCCGTTCTCCTTCGAAGATAACAATATCGTCTTCTTCTTCGGATGCTATCCCTGCGACTTCGCCGCGCGCTTTCAGCGCTGCTTTAAGTTTTTCGTTCGCATACAGGTCAAGCTTCATCTGAGCCTCGCCCTGCACATTTGAAACGCCATTAGTTCCAAGAATATCAACCAGACCTGCTTTGTTGATATCACGATGGATAATTTTAGCGCCTAGTTTAATTGCTGAAAGTAACGAAGTAAGCTCACCGGTGGCGTGAGGAAAATCGTGTTGCTTCTCGACGATAAATTCGCCTAACGTTTTCATGAACGATTCCTGAATAGGCTGAAAGAATGGTGGCAATCATATGCCGCCAGTATGTGTGGGGAAATTTTAACTAAAGGTTAAAGAAATTGATAGGTTATTCCTCTTCTTATAGACCGCCCAAGGCGTTAGAATGAGAGCTAACTCGATACACCAGAAAAATGGAAATACAATGCGCATTCACATTCTTGGTATTTGCGGCACGTTTATGGGCGGCATAGCGATGCTTGCTCGTGCTTTAGGACATCAGGTAACGGGCTCTGATGCTAATGTTTACCCTCCAATGAGTACATTGCTAGAGAATCAAGGTATCGAGCTTATTCAGGGCTACGATCCTGCTCAGCTTGATCCTGCCCCCGACCTGGTGATTATTGGTAATGCAATGAAGCGCGGGAACCCTTGTGTTGAAGCGGTATTAGAGCAAGGAATCCATTATGTTTCTGGTCCTCAGTGGCTACACGATAATGTACTGCGCGACCGTTGGGTGATCGCGATTGCCGGTACGCATGGTAAAACAACCACGGCGGGTATGGCGGCGTGGATCCTCGAAAGCTGTGGCTATAAGCCGGGGTTTGTCATTGGCGGCGTTCCGGGTAATTTCGATGTGTCAGCCTGCCTTGGCGACAGCCCATTCTTTGTTATTGAAGCCGATGAGTATGACAGTGCGTTTTTTGATAAACGGTCTAAATTTGTCCATTACTGCCCGCGCACTCTGGTGCTGAATAATTTAGAGTTTGATCATGCGGATATTTTTGATGATTTGCCTGCGATTCAGAAGCAGTTCCATCATTTGGTTCGTTTGGTGCCGGGTAAAGGCAAAATTATCCTGCCTGAGAACGATCTGAATTTGAAACAGGTCATAAATATGGGCTGCTGGAGTGAGCTTGAATTCTCCGGTGAAGGGCAACAGTGGAATGCTCAAAAACTGAATGCTGAAGCCAGTCATTATCAGGTTATGCTCAACGGTGAAGTAGTCGGTGAGGTTAATTGGTCGCTGGTAGGCGAACATAATATGCATAACGGCTTAATGGCTATTGCAGCTGCCCGGCACGTTGGCGTTCTGCCAAAAGATGCCTGCGATGCGCTTGGTGAGTTTATTAATGCCCGTCGCCGCTTAGAGCTGAGAGGTGAAGTCAATAATATCTCGGTTTATGATGATTTTGCCCACCATCCAACGGCTATTCTGGCAACGCTGACCGCGTTAAGAGGCAAAGTTGGTGGTACCGCCAGAATCCTCGCCGTGTTCGAGCCTCGTTCCAATACCATGAAGATGGGCATAAGCAAAAACGATTTGGCTCCGGCGTTTGGACGCGCGGATGAGGTTTTCTTACTTCAGCCTGAAAATCTACCGTGGCAGATTTCAGACGTTGTTGATGCCTGTATTCAGCCGGCTCACTGGTCTGGTGATTTAGATACGCTGGTGAATATGATAGTAAAAACGGCTTTGCCCGGTGACAATATTTTAGTGATGAGTAACGGCGGGTTTGGTGGCATACACGACAAGTTGCTTGCCGGACTAAAAGAAAAAGAGCTGATCTGACGCTTAGTAGCTCTGCAAGCTTGGACTAAAAAGGCCTTCATGATGAAGGCCTTTTATATTTAATAGCACCAACCCATTAATTAAAGCTCTTGCTCAAACAGCTCCAGAATGGCCTCATAAAGCTGCTCTACGCTAAAGCCTCTGGCTGGGGTAGTAAATATGGTGTCATCGCCAGCAATTGTACCCAGTATCCCTTCTGATTTACCGATAGAGTCGAGAAGGCGTGCCAATAGCTGTGCAGCACCCGGACTGGTATGGATAACCACCAAAGCGTCGTTATAGTCGACATCTAAAATCAGGTTCTTTAATGGGCTTGTTGCGGTCGGAACGCCTAATTCGCTGGGTAAGCAGTAAACCATCTCCATTTTGGCATTGCGAATTCGGACTGCGCCAAACTTAGTTAGCATGCGGGAAATTTTTGACTGATTGATGTTCTCGAAACCCTCATCTTGTAAAGCTTGTACTATTTCACCTTGAGAGCTGAGTTTCTCTTCTTTTAATAGTGCTTTAAAGGCCTTAACCAGATCGTCTTGCTTTGTAGAGCTTCGCATCATTTACCGCCGATAGTTAGATAACAATGTACTCATTATGAATAAAAATCGCGCCGGACTCAAAAATCTTTATATATTGTCGTGAATTTAATGTATTTAACTAGTTATTTTTTGGGTTATATCTCAATCTGCTGGGTTAGTGTTTGTTATCGCGCTTTTCATCCTCTAAGCTTGACACATGAATTCCAATAACACATTAAATGCAATACAAAGGAGTAATGAATGAAAGTTACAGTACTAGGGGCTGCAGGAGGAATTGGTCAGGCCCTTGCTTTATTACTTAAGACACAGTTACCCGCTAATTCTGAACTCTCCCTTTATGATATCGCGCCAGTTACTCCTGGTGTAGCCGTCGATTTGAGCCATATTCCCACTGCAGTTGAAGTGAAAGGCTTTAGTGGTGAAGATGCAAAGCCTGCACTACAAGGTGCTGATATTGTTTTGATTTCTGCCGGTGTAGCCCGTAAACCGGGGATGGATCGCTCCGATCTTTTCAACATTAATGCAGGTATCGTTCGTAACCTGATTGAACAAGTTGCTCAGGTGTGCCCTAAGGCATGTATCGGCATTATTACTAATCCGGTTAACACAACGGTTGCAATTGCAGCTGAAGTTCTGAAGAAAGCGGGCGTATATGATAAGAATAAGTTATTCGGAATCACTACGCTGGATATCATCCGCTCAAATACCTTTGTTGCTGCTCTGAAAGGCAAATCACCAACAGAGATTGAAGTACCTGTTATCGGCGGCCATTCTGGCGTGACTATTTTACCATTACTGTCACAGATTCCGGGCGTTAGCTTCACAGATAGTGAAATCGAAAGCCTGACTAAGCGTATCCAGAATGCGGGTACCGAAGTGGTTGAGGCTAAAGCTGGTGGTGGATCTGCGACCCTTTCGATGGGGCAGGCTGCGGCCCGTTTCGCATTGTCTTTGATTAAGGCAATGAAGGGTGAGAGCAATGTTGTTGAGTGTGCTTACGTTGAAGGTGATGGTCAATATGCCCGCTTCTTCGCTCAACCTCTTATCCTAGGTAAGAATGGAATAGAGTCGAAAAAAGATATTGGTACATTATCTGCCTTTGAGAAGAAAGCGCTTGAATCTATGTTAGATGTTTTACATCAAGACATTGAATTGGGTGAGAAATTTATTCAAGGCTAATTATTAATCTTACTGCTAAGAAGACCGCTACCAGCCTTACTGTTAGCGGTTTTTTTATGTTAATCGACAACCATAAACTGACTTAGTTAATGCTGCCTTATGGCATGTCAGAAGGCTCTGTTTTATTTTTGGGCAGGCGATATGGGGCTAGCTTACGGCTCTTAGGATCAAAATAACGGCTAGGCCAGATTTCTGACGGGTGAGTCTCTAGTGCATTCGCAATAAGCCATTCACCTTTGGGCCATGGTCTTACTAAAGCGTTAGCTAAGGTCGATGAACTTAAACCAGATTGGCGTGAAAGGGCGGCTAAAGTCGTACCCCTTTTACGTAATGCCGCAATAATATCAGCGGAATGCCAGTCACTTTTCCTTGAAACCATGAATATACTCCTTGAGTGTATGAATTGATCACAGATGTTATAGAAACAACTAACAGATACGCGTTAGTTTATTTTTTACAACACTTACACTGAGTGTTATTTGTAATATTTATATCAACAAATTTCTTAATATAATTCAACGGATTTATTTTATGGATAATAAATGAATCTCGATGATTGAAATAATGTATTTATCGTAATTCATTATTTTTTATGATGATATTTTGTTTTCATCGTTTCTATTGCGTTGTTTATTCTGATGTGATTATTTTTTGTAATTTCTTAATCAGGTTGGTTGTTTATATTAATTTTCTTTTTGAGGGGGGTAATTTTATATATAAATTCAATTTATGATTCATAGAGTTATCTATATATTTTCTATTATTATTAACTTTGGTGTCTTGTGGCCACCTGCGCTGCCTTTAACGCATGTTTTTACAATGAGTTAACCTGTCTTTTAATACAGTCATGATAATTTAAGTTAGGCGTTTTTTTATTTATATGGCTAACATGATTAAGTTACTTGTTTGTATACTCAGGTTACAAAAGAAACGATGAATGCTCTGCTAATTAAAATATTTCATCTGTTTTTAAGAAAATCATTAGTGACCTGATAATTTGGATTAGTGGGAGAAAGGGAGCATATTTTATGAAAAAAGAATGGTTTTCAACAAATGAGCTGACAGGTATTGCCGGGTTACCTTCGACCATTCAGGGAATTAATCAAAAAGCTCGCAGAGAACACTGGACCAGTCGTAAGCGTTTAGGTATACAAGGCAAAGCTCTCGAATACCACATCGATAGTATTCCAGATAAAGCTAAGAATATTTTACGTGCACACGAGAATGGTGCGCAATATATGGCTAATGGTAACGATCCCTTTACTATCTGGGTTACTGCATATAATCAATTGACCCCAAGTGAACGAGATCAAATCATTACGCTGATTGTTCGTAGTGGCGTCATTGGACTAATGGCAAAAATTAATACCAGTGCGCCAGCGGCCATACCGGATGCGGAACTGGCAGAAGCCTAGTCAAAGGTTGGGTTAAAAAATAAAACAGATAACGGGTCGCTGGCGGCCCGTTATCTGTGAATTATCGTTTAGGTGTCTCTGTGAACCGAGATGCGAGCCAGTCCTTCCAGTGCCGCTTTATACGGCGAGTCTGGCAGGCAGGCTAGTGCTTCAATAGCCTTATTGGCCTCTTCTTCGGCTCTTTGCTGGGTATAGGTTAGCGAGCCACACTGATGCATGGTCTCTAATACTGGCTCTAGCAGGTGTCGCCCGTTACCTTGCTCAATGGCTTCACGAATCTGCGCGGATCTCTCTGGCGTGCCGTTATGCATCGCATGTAGCAATGGCAGTGTTGGTTTGCCTTCATTAAGATCGTCACCCAGATTTTTCCCGAGCTTAGCTCCGTCAGCACTGTAGTCCAACAGGTCATCAATCAGTTGGAAGGCAGTGCCAATATAGCGACCATAATCCTGCAGTGCTTTCTCTTGCTCTGGCGTGGCGTCTGCCAAAATTGCAGATGCCTGCGCCGCCGCTTCAAAAAGCCGGGCAGTTTTACTGTAAATAACCTGCATATAATTTTCTTCAGTGATATCGGGATCGTTGCAGTTCATCAACTGCATCACCTCACCTTCAGCAATCACGTTGGTTGCTGAAGACATCAGCTTGAGAATTTTTAACGATCCCAAGCTGGTCATCATCTGAAATGAACGGGTGTAGATAAAGTCGCCAACTAATACGCTGGCAGCATTGCCAAATGCGGCGTTAGCCGTGGCTTTTCCTCTACGGAGATCGGATTCATCCACCACATCATCATGAAGTAGGGTTGCTGTGTGAATGAATTCAATTAAGGCTGCGGACGTAATATGCCCGTCACCTTGATAATTTAGAGCCCTGGCAGCAAGCACTGCGATCATCGGCCGAATGCGTTTCCCGCCACCGCTGATAATGTAATGTCCCAATTGATTGATAAGTACTACATCTGAATCTAATTGGGCCAATATTGCCGCGTTGACCGCTACCATGTCCTTTTCTGCTAACTGCGTGATTTTTTCAATGTTCATAGCGTCAATTATAATATTATCGTTTTGATATTAGGGGCCATCCTCTAGCGTGTCAGAATGAACGCCAAGGCTAGGGGATTGTACTTGAAAATGAGCATAGAGGAACGCCCTTAAATGTGCTTAATTATTTTCTTCTACTTCTTAGCTATTATGCGCTTGTCAACGGTTAGATTTTTGCGTAGAATTCGCGCCCTATTGTGAATATTTTATAGCGCACTCTATACACATTAAATTTAACTGAGTCGGGTGCGCGGAAATGCGGAGTTTATATGTACGCGGTTTTCCAAAGTGGTGGTAAACAACACCGAGTAAGCGAAGGTCAAACAGTTCGCTTGGAAAAGCTGGACATCGCAACGGGTGAAACAATTGAGTTTGACCAGGTGATGATGATCGCTAACGGTGAAGACGTCAAAATTGGCGTTCCATTCGTTGACGGCAGCAAAGTTAAAGCAGAAATTGTGGCGCACGGTCGTGGCGATAAAATTAAAATCGTTAAGTTCCGTCGTCGTAAACATTACCGTAAGCAGCAGGGCCACCGTCAGTGGTTTACTGATGTTAAAATCACTGCTATCAGCGCTTAAGGTATAGGAGATCGGATAAATGGCACATAAAAAGGCTGGCGGTTCCACACGAAATGGCCGCGATTCTGAAGCGAAACGTTTAGGCGTTAAGCGTTTTGGTGGTGAATCAATCTTGGCTGGCAACATTCTGGTACGTCAACGTGGTACCAAATTCCACGCTGGCACTAACGTAGGTTGCGGTCGCGATCACACTCTGTTTGCTTTAATTGACGGTAAAGTCAAATTTGAAGTAAAAGGCCCGAAAAATCGTAAGTTTATCAGCATCGAAGCTGAATAACTTTCTCGAGCCCGAATAGATGTAAGGCCCTGCAATTATTATTGCGGGGCTTTTTATTTTTGAGAATATGTTAACTTATCGGCTGTTGGTGGCATGATTGATGGGCTTTTTAAGGTCCACCCTCTATCAATATTTTGTTGTTGTACCTAAAATTCGAATTCGCATCTAAATTAGATTAGGATCAGTTCCGCAGTGCTGGAGCCGTTAGACAAATGTCCCAAGTAAAGCAGAGTATGGCATTAGGCATTACATTCGCACTAATAACCGCGGTGTTATGGGGTGCAGTGCCCATTGCGATGAAGCAACTTTTAACCGATATGACGCCTTATACCATTGTCTGGTATCGATTTGTGATATCTGCCGTTGGGCTAGGTATTGTGTTAGCGGTTCAAGGCAAGTTGCCGAGCCTAAGGTTATTTAAGCGTCCTCGCTGGCTGGCAATGCTAATTATTGCTTCACTAGGATTAGTCGGAAACTTCATTCTATTTAGTTCCGCATTGCAATATCTTACGCCAACGGCTTCGCAGGTGATTGCGCAACTGTCGCCGGTCGGTATGATGTTTGCCAGCGTGCTTATCTTAAAAGAGAGCATGAGGATTACGCAGGTTATCGGTGCAGTAATGTTAATTTTTGGTCTGGTACTGTTTTTTAATACTAACCTGATTGAGATATTTACTCGCTTAACTGATTACACCATGGGCGTCATACTCGGTGTTTGTTCATCTCTGGTCTGGGTCTGCTATGCGCTTGCACAGAAGATATTACAACGTCGGTTAGCCGCTTCTCAGATCTTATTTTTACTGTACGTATTGTGTGTCATTTTCGTCACTCCTATATCGGCACCTAGTGAGATTTATAAACTGAATTCATGGCAGCTTAGCTGTTTAGCTTTCTGTGGTTTAAATACCTTGGTTGCCTATGGAGCTTTAGGGGAAGCAATGGCGCGTTGGCAGGTGGCACAGGTGAGTGCCCTGATTACGCTAACGCCTTTATTTACCCTAGTATTTTCTGATTTATTAGCACTGTTCTGGCCGGATATGTTCTCCATGACGGTGTTAAATATACTTGGATATAGCGGCGCATTCATTGTTGTTATGGGCGCCATGTTTTCCGCTGCGGGTCATCGATTACTCCCCCGGCGGTCAGAGAAAAAACCGGTCTTACCCCTTAAATAGCGTTCAGACATTTACCCTGACTCATATAGGGTAAAATTAAACAAAGTCATTTGGGTAGTCGGATAAATAATTTACGGAGACAGTGAATGAAGTTCGTTGATGAAGCAGTCATTCGCGTTGAAGCAGGCGACGGTGGTAACGGTTGTGTAAGCTTCCGCCGCGAAAAATATATTCCAAACGGCGGCCCTGACGGCGGCGACGGCGGCGACGGCGGCGACGTTTTCATGGTTGCTGATGAAAACCTTAACACGCTGATTGATTATCGCTTTGAGAAGTCTTTCCGTGCTGAGCGCGGTCAGAATGGTCAAAGCAAAGCCTGTACCGGGCGCAGAGGCCAAGATATTACGATCAAAGTACCTGTGGGTACGCGTATTAAAGATCAGGATACCGGTGAGATTCTGGGCGATTTGACCCGCCACGGGCAGAAACTGATGGTGGCCAAAGGTGGTTTCCATGGGTTAGGTAACCTGCGTTTTAAATCTTCGATTAACCGTGCTCCGCGTCAAAAGACCAGCGGTACGCCGGGTGATAAACATGATTTATTACTCGAATTACTGCTGCTGGCTGATGTCGGCATGTTGGGTTTACCTAATGCGGGTAAATCAACCTTTATTCGCGCAGTTTCTGCTGCGAAACCGAAGGTTGCTGATTATCCGTTTACCACCTTGATACCTAGCCTTGGCGTAGTCCGTATGGACAGCGAGCAGAGCTTTGTGATCGCAGATATTCCCGGCCTTATTGAAGGGGCTTCAGACGGCGCTGGCTTAGGCATTCGCTTCCTTAAGCACCTTGAGCGTTGTCGTGTACTATTACACCTGATCGATATTGCCCCGATTGATGAGTCAAACCCGGTTGAAAATGCGCATGTTATTATCAATGAGCTCAATCAATACAGTGAAAACTTATCTGAAAAACCACGTTGGCTAGTGTTTAACAAAGTCGATTTAGTGAGTGAAGAAGAAGCTGAGGCTAGAGCCAAAGAGATCGCTGATGCACTCGGCTGGGAAGACAAGTACTATTTGATTTCAGCGGCTAACCGGGCTGGCGTTACTGCGCTTTGCTGGGATGTCATGGCCTTCCTGAACGCACATCCTAAAGCGATGGCGATTGAAGAAGTCGCGCCTGAAAAAGTTGAGTTCATGTGGGATGATTATCATCGCGAGCAGTTAGACGGTCCGGAGAGTAAAAGTACTGAAGAGATCTGGAGTGGTACTGACGGTGATGAAGATGATGATGACGATGATTGGGATGAAGAAGATGATGACGGCGTTGAAATTATTTATGAACGCTGATTGATTTATCCGTCGTATTAATAGAAAAGGCTGCCTTAGGGCAGCCTTTTCTATTTAAGCTGAATTGATAATTAATATTCGATTTTGCTGCATTTTCAGCCAATTAACACCATACTCTTACTGAACCCAATTGAGCTATGGAATCAGTAAATCATGAAAAAAGCGACATTGCTGCAGTTTTTCCACTGGTATTATCCTGATGGGGGCAAGCTATGGCCAGAGGCCGCGGAGCGTGCGGCTGAGCTGGCTGATTTAGGCATAACTGCAGTTTGGCTTCCGCCTCCTTATAAAGGCGCCTCTGGTGGTTATTCAGTTGGCTATGATACCTATGACATATTTGATCTCGGTGAGTTTGATCAAAAAGGTTCTCGCGCGACTAAATACGGTGATAAAGAGGGGTTACTTAATGCAGTTAATACCCTTAAACATCATGGTTTAGAAGTCTATTTGGATATCGTTCTGAATCATAAGCTTGGTGCTGATGAAAAAGAAAAGGTTAAGGTCAAAAAAGTCGATCCCGATAACCGGAATGATATTTCAACCGAAGTGATTGAGGCTTTAGCCTATACTCGCTTTACATTTCCGGGCCGAAAAAATCAGTACTCTGAATACGTTTGGGATTATCACAGCTTTAGCGGCGTTGATTATATCGAAGAGCCTCAAGAAGAGGGGATATTTAAGATCGTCAATGACTACGCTGACGAGGGATGGAACGATGAAGTTGACAGCGAAAATGGCAATTATGATTTTCTGATGGGCGCCAATATTGAGTTTCGAAATCCGGCGGTGATAGAGGAACTAAAACGCTGGATTACCTGGCTGATGGAAACCGTTCCTTGTGATGGCTTCAGACTGGATGCAGTGAAACATATTCCCGCATGGTTTTTTAAACAATGGCTGGACCATGCCAGAGGCACCGTGCAGCGTAATCTATTTACCGTTGCTGAATATTGGTCGCATGATTTGACTGTTTTACAGCAATACTTAGCGCTGATTGATGACAAACTAATGCTGTTTGACGCTCCGCTTCATCTGAATTTCCACCATGCATCAAAAGGCGGAGATGAATTCGATCTGACGACCATTCTTGATGGCTCATTAGTTGCCGCTGATGCAGAACACGCTGTAACGCTTGTTGCTAACCATGATACTCAGCCTCTGCAGTCGTTAGAAACCCCGGTTGAACCTTGGTTTAAGCCTTTAGCCTACGCGTTAATTTTGCTGCGAGAGCAGGGGGTTCCTTGTATTTTCTACCCGGATCTATTTGGTGCAAATTATCAGGATGAGGGAAGTGATGGCGGGCTCTATGATATTGAGATACCCGCTATTGAGCAACTGCCCCTATTGATTAAAGCGCGTCAGCGCTTCGCTAATGGCATTCAGACCGACTATTTTGATGATGTCAACTGTATTGCTTTTGTCCGTTCTGGTACCGATGACGGGCCTGGTTGTGTGGTGATCATGTCGAACGGTAGCGAAAATAAAAAAGTGATAGCGCTGGGAGCCGGGTTCGAAAATAAGCGCTATTGTGATTATCTTGGGCATCGTCAGGAAACGATCGTTACTGATGAGCAGGGAACGGGAGCGTTTTCAGTTAACGGCGGGAGCGTTAGCGTTTGGGTCTTAGCCGAGATGATTGATGCTGATTGAGTGATGAATTACCGGGCGGTTTTTATCTCCGCCCGGAAAGCGTTTTATCAGCGATTAGTTATTAGTATAAATATCCCGGTACAGTTGGCTCTCGAAGCCGGCTAATGTTGCTTTGCGGCCAGAACGGTCTTGTGGCGACATAGCATAACCAGAAAGATACTGAACGAAAGCCATTTTCTCTCCGCTAGTCGTAGTGATAAATCCCGCCAAATTGTATACGCCTTGAAGCGCGCCCGTTTTGGCTAAAACTTTTCCGTCTAATCCGGCATCTTTAAAGCCACTGCGTGAGCGCAGTGTCCCGTCTTGGCCTGATACTGGCAGCATGGAGATGAAATCTAATTGAGCGTCATTCTTAGCGATATACTGCAAAATTTGCATCATGGTATCGGCAGCAATAAGGTTATGCCTGGAAAGGCCCGAGCCATCCGCAATGACGGTGTTGCCAATATCAATACCTGCCTGATTACGCAGGGTTGAACGAACGGCGTTTGCACCGGTTCGCCATGTGCCCGGCACTCCGTACTGTTTGTTACCCAGCGTGCGAAATACGGTATCAGCAATCATATTGTCTGACTCTTTTAACATGACTTTAAGTAAGTTATGTAGCGTGTCTGACTGAGTCTGAGCAATGATTTTTTCAGGCGTAGTTTTTGATGTCTGGAACCTGATCGCGTTTCCAATTTGAATTCCGGCCTGTTGAAATTCACTTTTCACTATCTGAGCGGCATAACCCGCACCATCCTGAATAGCGAAGGCTAAAGAAATCGGTTTTTCTTGCTGAGTCAGGCAGCCTGTCAGAGTATATTTCTGATTTTCCCCGGCGGTAACATCAAATTCGCAGTAACGGGCGTCCGGTGAGTTTCTTGGGTAGGACCGGACATTGCTAATAATCTGTACCGGGTAATACGGGGCAACCTGTGGCGTTGCTATACCTCCGTCCTGTTTAGACGTTTGCAGCGCAATGGTGAAACAGTTTTTATCTACAATAGCGGCCGAAGGCGGAGCACTAAAGCACTGAGTCATATCATTCCATGACCAGCCCGGCGCTTTATCGTGGCTGGCAAATATCGAGGTATCAATCACTAGACTGCCGGATACTTTTTGTAACCCTTGCTGTTTAAGTGACTGCACCATATTGCGAATTTGTTGACGTTTCAGCGTTGGATCACCGCTAAATCGAACCACTAAGTCTCCGTTGAGAACACCGTTACTTATGCCGGCGGAACTTTCCATTGTCGTGGTAAATCGATAATCCGGGCCCAGTTGTAGCAGTGCAGCTAAGGCAGTTACCACCTTTTGCGTACTGGCCGGCAGGCTGAGCTGTTTTCCGTGATAGTCTATTGAAGGTGCAGGGGCCCCGACTTTTTGCACCATCAGTGAAAGGCTGGCCCCTTCCGGTAGCAAATTTGTATATTGTTCAACGGGCACTGCCTGTGCAGTTAATGCGAGCGAGCATGCCAAACCAGTGAAAATTTTCAGTAAACGCATAATGAATAGATACCTGCTTACCTGCAAAAATAAAAAGTAGTTGCCCCGATATCGGTTCTTGCTAAACCGCTCCAGCGGGTAGCCAGCAAATATGAAGAGAGGCAAAAGTCCGAATAGGTGAAAGTGTATCACTATTTGATGACATCATTTATACCATGGTTGCCATACGGTCGGATGGTGAGTAATAAAAGTAAACAATGACCCCACAGCAACTCTAAGGTAAAATGGGGATTAAATACGATATTTATTTGGCTTGGTAAAATAGTGCCGGGTCGGACTCTATTTGTTTGTAAAGTAGCCGGTATGGCAGACTGATGCCGTTAATTTATTATAAATCGTCGCTATTATAACTAAAGTTTGGCGATTTAAGAGGGAATAGTAGATGAAACAAATTCCAATGACGTTACTTGGTGCAGAGAGCCTGCGTGAAGAGCTTGAGTTTTTAAAAAGCGTACGCAGACCAAAAATTATCTCTGATATCGCTGAGGCTCGCGCTCACGGAGATCTTAAAGAAAACGCTGAATATCATGCTGCCCGTGAACAGCAAGGATTTTGTGAAGGTCGTATTCAGGATATCGAAGCTAAGCTATCGAATGCCCAGATTATCGATGTAACGAAAATGCCCAATACGGGGCGGGTTATTTTCGGTGCCACGGTTAAAGTGATGAACCTGGAAACGGAAGAAGAAGTGACTTACCGCATTGTCGGTGATGATGAGGCTGATTTTAAACAAAATCTAATCTCAATTAATTCACCGATGGCGCGTGGTTTGATCGGCAAGGAAGCGGACGACGTGGTGGTGATTAAAGCGCCGGGCGGTGACATCGAATTTGAGATTTTGAAGGTTGAATATCTCTGATTTTTAGCTATGTTACATTTGGTTAAAGGTTAATCGAATGTAAAGAAATGAAAAAAGGCGACAATTATCACCTTTTTTCATCAAACTTAACGAGGCAGGCTGATTTTTTTATCTTTACTTGCTCTATAGAGCACTAAAATACTACCAATCACCTGCACGTTGTTAGCGCCAGTTTCACGAGTAATTGCATCAGCAATCAGCTGTTTTGTTTCGCGCTCTTCCGTTGATATTTTTACTTTGATCAGCTCATGATGCGCTAAAGCTTGTTCGATTTCAGCGAGAACGCCCTCTGTGAGGCCGTTACCACCAATCATCACCACAGGCTTTAAAGGGTGCGCTAAGCTTTTAAGATGTTGCTTTTGCTTGTTAGATAGATTCATTTTCTTTACGTCAGTTTGGGGTTGGGGTTGAAAACGGCTTATTCTACCGCCATCTGATACTTATCACCAATTTGGTGTGAAGCCGATAGACATTTATGGTTGGAATACCACATGGGTAAAAAGCGTTCAGGCAGTTCAACGCGCTGGTTACAAGAACACTTTAGCGATAAATATGTGCAACAAGCGCAGAAAAAAGGGCTACGTTCCCGCGCATGGTTTAAACTAGATGAAATACAGCAAACTGACAAACTATTTAGGCCGGGAATGACAGTTGTTGATTTGGGGGCGGCCCCTGGCGGATGGTCACAATATGTTGTGACACAAATTGGTAACAAAGGTAGAGTAATCGCATGCGACATTTTACCTATGGATCCAATAGTCGGAGTTGACTTCCTTCAGGGTGATTTTCGTGATGAGATGGTACTGAAAGCCTTATTAGAACGCGTAGGTGATGGTAAGGTTCAGGTGGTAATGTCTGATATGGCGCCGAATATGAGTGGCACTCCCGCCGTTGATATTCCAAGGGCGATGTATCTGGTTGAGTTGGCGTTAGAGATGTGTAGAGATGTCTTAGCGCCGGGCGGGAGTTTTTTGGTGAAGGTCTTTCAAGGAGAGGGTTTTGATGAGTATTTACGTCAAGTTCGCTCTCTTTTCAGCATAGTAAAGGTCCGAAAACCTGATGCTTCGCGAGCTCGTTCACGTGAAGTATACATTGTAGCGACTGGGCGCAAACTGTAGTACCCTAACGCGTATTGTTAACACCATTGTAATATGAGGTTAATTCCTTGAGTGATATGGCGAAAAACCTAATTCTCTGGTTGGTCATCGCAGTTGTACTGATGACTGTATTTCAGAGCTTCGGGCCTAGCGAATCGAATAGTCGTCGTACCGACTATTCGGAATTTATGACGCAGGTTAGTAATAACCAGGTCAGCGAAGCTCGTATTAGCGGGCGTGAAATTCAGTATAAAACGCAGCAGGACAAAGCAGCCCATACAACTTACATGCCAATGGAAGACCCATTGCTTCTTAGCCTTCTGCTAAAAAATAATGTAAGAACTATTGGTGAGCCGCCTGAACAGCCTGGCTTCCTACAACAGGTCTTTATCTCCTGGTTCCCGATGCTGTTATTGATCGGTGTCTGGATCTTCTTCATGCGCCAAATGCAAGGCGGTGGTGGTAAAGGCGCGATGTCATTCGGCAAAAGTAAGGCCAGAATGCTATCGGAAGAACAAATCAAAACCACTTTTGCTGACGTAGCCGGTTGTGATGAAGCAAAAGAAGATGTGAGTGAGCTGGTTGAGTTCTTACGCGATCCAAGCCGTTTCCAGAAGCTGGGTGGTAAGATCCCTAAAGGTATACTGATGGTCGGTCCTCCGGGAACCGGTAAAACTTTGCTGGCTAAAGCCATTGCCGGTGAAGCCAAAGTTCCTTTCTTCACTATTTCTGGTTCTGACTTTGTTGAAATGTTTGTGGGTGTTGGTGCATCTCGTGTGCGCGACATGTTCGAACAGGCTAAAAAAGCGGCTCCATGTATCATCTTTATTGATGAAATCGACGCCGTTGGCCGTCAGCGTGGTGCAGGTTTAGGCGGTGGTCATGATGAACGTGAACAAACGCTAAACCAAATGCTGGTTGAAATGGATGGTTTTGAAGGTAATGAAGGCGTTATCGTTATTGCCGCAACTAACCGTCCTGACGTTTTAGACCCTGCATTACTGCGCCCGGGCCGTTTCGACCGTCAGGTTGTGGTTGGTCTGCCTGATGTTCGCGGTAGAGCTCAGATCCTTAAAGTTCATATGCGTCGCGTACCGGTATCGCCGGATGTTGATGAATCAGTTATTGCGCGTGGTACTCCGGGCTTCTCGGGTGCTGACTTAGCTAACTTAGTCAATGAAGCGGCTCTGTTCGCTGCCCGTACCAATAAACGTGTTGTATCGATGGTTGAGTTTGAAAAAGCCAAAGATAAGATCATGATGGGTGCGGAGCGTCGTTCTCTGGTTATGACCGAAGAGCAGAAAGAGTCAACGGCCTATCATGAAGCCGGACATGCGATTATTGGTCGTTTAGTTCCAGAGCACGATCCTGTCCATAAGGTTACGATTATTCCTCGTGGCCGTGCATTGGGTGTGACTTTCTTCCTGCCGGTTGGTGATGCAATAAGTGAGAACCGCCAGAAGCTGGAAAGCCGTATTTCAACGCTGTACGGTGGTCGTTTAGCCGAAGAGCTAATTTACGGACCCGAAAAAGTGTCTACCGGTGCTTCTAATGATATTAAAGTAGCCACCTCAATTGCCCGTAACATGGTGACTCAGTGGGGCTTCTCTGAGAAGTTAGGTCCTTTACTGTACGCAGAGGAAGAGGGCGAAGTATTCCTTGGCCGCTCAATGTCAAAAAGCAAGCACATGTCTGATGAAACGGCGCGTATTATCGACCAGGAAGTTAAATCACTAATTGAACGCAACTATGAGCGTGCAAGACAGATTCTGGAAGATAATATGGACATCCTGCACTCGATGAAGGATGCATTGATGAAGTATGAAACTATTGATGCTCCTCAGATCGACGATCTGATGGCCCGCAGAGAAGTTCGTACTCCGGCCGGCTGGGATGATGCACAAAGCGGTGGCACTAAACCACCAGCGGGTAACGCACAGACTCCGGTTATGCCTGCAGAACCGACAGTGACAGACTTGCATAAGCCTGACGCGCCAAGTGACAAGCCCGCTGTTTAAGCTATCATTTGGTCGAGTATGATAATAAAAACCCCGAGCTTGCTCGGGGTTTTTGTATTTATCGGTATAATATACCGGTCATACGTCAAGCCGTATCTTTGTTAGCTGCGCTGGCTCACCCGAATTATTTGGGGTATAAAACCGTCTCTTCATCAGAAGGTTTTGTTTGCGGTTAGTTATCTGGCCGAGAGTAAAATAGTAGGCGTTATTTATTGCGATATGCACGATTAAGGAATTCATCATGAAGTTAGACAGCAGGGGATTAACCTTGGATCTCTCTTATCCACAGGTGATGGGGATCCTTAACGTAACCCCCGACTCCTTTTCCGATGGCGGTCGCTTTAAACAAATTGATAATGCGCTACGCCATGCAAATGAGATGATTCAGGCGGGCGCTACTATTATCGATATTGGCGGCGAATCTACGCGGCCCGGTGCGGCAGACGTTTCGGTAGAGGAAGAGCTTGACCGGGTTATTCCGGTGGCAGAAGCGATTGCGAAAAATTTTGAAATCTGGGTTTCAGTCGATACGTCTAAGCCAGAGGTTATGAGAGAATCAGACCGGGTAGGTGTTCATCTAATCAATGATATTCGGGCTCTGCAAGAGCCGGGAGCGATGGATGCCGCGCTTGAAACCGGATTACCTGTTTGCCTGATGCATATGCAGGGAATGCCCAGAACAATGCAGCATGAACCCCAGTATCAGGATGTTGTGACTGAGGTTGACGCTTTTTTCGTTGAACATATTGCCCGATGCCTTGATGCCGGAATCGAACGAAGTAAGCTGCTACTCGATCCGGGATTTGGCTTTGGTAAGAATCTAAAACATAATTATCAATTATTGGCTCATTTGTCAGACTTTCATCATTTTGAATTGCCGCTATTGGTCGGAATGTCGAGAAAGTCTATGATAGGGCAACTTTTGAATGTGCCTCCTGAGCAGCGGGTAGTGGGTAGCGTTACCTGTGCGGTGATTGCCGCGATGCAAGGGGCTCAAATTATTCGCGTACACGACGTAAAAGAAACGGCAGAGGCGATGAGAGTCGTTGAAGCTACACTTTCGGCTAAGGGATAAAAATAAAATGAGTAGTAATCGCAAGTATTTTGGCACGGATGGTATTCGGGGCAAAGTTGGTGATCATCCTATAACTCCTGAATTTGTGCTTAAGTTAGGCTGGGCGGCAGGGAAAGTTTTAGCCCGTCATGGTTCTCGTAAAATCATTATTGGTAAAGATACGCGTATTTCCGGCTATATGTTGGAGTCAGCGCTTGAGGCAGGCCTTGCAGCAGCAGGTTTATCCGCGTCTTTTACCGGACCAATGCCAACCCCTGCGGTTGCTTATTTAACCCGAACCTTTCGCGCTGAAGCCGGTATTGTGATTTCTGCTTCTCATAATCCTTATTATGATAACGGCATCAAGTTCTTCTCGATTGACGGCACTAAGCTGCCGGATGCGGTAGAAGAAGCGATTGAAGCTGAAATGGAAAAGCCGCTGACCTGCGTTGAATCAGCCGAGTTAGGCAAAGCCAGCCGTATTAATGATGCTGCCGGCCGCTATATTGAATTCTGTAAGGGCGGGTTCCCTAGCGAACTCAGCCTCAGTGAGTTAAAAATCGTCGTGGACTGCGCCAATGGTGCCACCTATCACATCGCCCCGAGCGTATTGCGTGAATTGGGTGCAAACGTCATTACTATCGGCTGTGAACCGGATGGCATGAATATTAATGAAAAATGTGGTGCTACCGATGTCCGTCTGCTGCAAGAGCGGGTTTTAGCTGAGAAAGCCCATGTAGGTATTGCCTTCGACGGTGATGGCGACCGGGTCATGATGGTTGACCATTTAGGCAATAAAGTGGATGGCGATCAGATCCTGTATATTATTGCGCGTGAGGCTCTGCGTCAGGGGCAGCTTAAAGGCGGAGCCGTTGGCACACTAATGAGCAATATGGGGCTGGAGCTGGCGCTTAAGCAGCTAGGTATCCCGTTTGCCAGAGCTAAAGTGGGTGACCGTTACGTTCTGGAAAAAATGAAAGAATTGGGCTGGACATTAGGTGCAGAAAACTCCGGTCATGTGATTCTTCTGGATAAAACAACAACGGGTGACGGCATTGTTGCTGGCCTGCAAGTATTAGCCGCGATGGCGCGCAACCATATGACACTACACGACCTGTGTAGCGGCATGAGACTTCTGCCTCAGGTACTGGTTAATGTGCGCTTTGCCGGCAAGCATGACCCGCTGGAAGCTGAGAACGTGAAGCAAGTAACGGCTCAGGTTGAGCTAGAGTTGGCAGGGCGTGGTCGGGTATTACTGCGTAAATCAGGTACTGAGCCTCTAATCCGGGTTATGGTTGAAGGTGAGGATGATGAGCAAGTTCTGCGCCTGGCAAACAGCATTGCGGATGCGGTAAAATCTAACGGCTAAATACATTAGCCTATTCTAAAAACTAAAGCGGGAGATTCCCGCCCAGACTGACGATAAAGTAGTGCAATTTGGTTTTATCAGAAGTTTCGTCTGTAAAAAGAATGTCGAAATATTACCTTCTTCTAGCGGCCGAGGGGCGGTACTTTGAGTTCAGTGGGCTACGGGCCTAGAATCCCTAGGGGTACTTCGGCTGGCAAGCCAGCTACGGCCCCAACGGAATTCTCTCCCTGCGTTTGAGTTTTTTAAGTCCCAGACTTTGATGTGTGAGGTTTATCAACAGCTTGAGCGGGAGATTCCCGCTTTAGTTTTATGTCGCGTCTCAGGGTAGTAAAAGGATATTACTTCATATGCGTGCTAAGTCTCTGCTGTTTGTTGTTATCGGCATTACTGCCGCGGCCCTTCTAGTGATTTTTTCACTGTATAATGGATATCTAAGATTTAATTACCCCGCATTAAGCCAGTTCCCCGTACAGGGAATTGATATCTCAAATCATCAAAAACAGATTCGCTGGGACGACATTGACAAGCGTCAGGTTAGTTTTGTTTTTATTAAAGCGACTGAGGGCGGCGATTTCAAAGATAAGAGCTTTCATGCTAACTGGACGGCGGCCAGGGAACGTGGTTTTATCGTTGGTGCCTATCATTTCTTCACTTTTTGTAAGTCCGGTGAAGAACAGGCTAAAAATTTTATTGAAACCGTTCCGCTTGAGCCGAATACTCTGCCACCCGTTATTGATCTGGAGTATGGCGGTAACTGTCAACTGACGTCAGACAAAGCGCTGGTACTTGCAGAAATCGAAGTGCTAATTAACCGGCTGGAAGATTTTTATCATAAAAAGCCGATTCTTTATGTAACCAGTGAATTCTATAACGACTTTGTTGCTTATAAATTTGATAATAACCCTATCTGGATTCGGGATATTTATACACAGCCGGCCTTAGTTGATAGTCGTGAGTGGACGCTATGGCAATACGCTAATCGCGGGCATCTTGACGGCATTGATACTTTTGTCGATCTCAATGTTTTCCACGGTACAGAACAACAATTTAAAACGCTTATTGAATAATTTTGTTTATTTCGTTTACTTAAAAGAGATACTTATGGAAAGTAACTATTTCTAAGTGTTATTATCTGCTCGGCTGCATTGAGGCATCCGGATAAAATATATGGCAGGTGATTGGACTATGGACGTGAAATCTTTCATTAGCCGTAATTTCTTTTCTACATTGTTGGTTTTCTGCACAATCCTTATTTCAAGCAACTCGTTTGCATCAGACAATAATTCACTTACAAATAGTAATGCTATTTTTGCGACTAATTTGGTATTAACTGAGAGCGGCAGTAGTTCTATATTTCCTCCCGGCTATAAACTTAAGCAACTTGATGAAACCGTTAGCCTTAACGGCGAGATAGTCAGCTCTGGCCGTATTGAATACAACCCGTCAGGTAACGTGACTCGACTGGAGCGACGGGAAAAGAACCGAAAAGGTGAGTCAATCACCAGGGTTTATAGAGATGAATCAGGCAACTGGATTAAACGTATTAACTGGCTTATTGATGGCAAAGAGTCAGACGTTGGAAAAGTGGTTATTGAATATCTGTTTGATGAGCAGGGCCGTATCGTTTCAAGCCGGTTGTTAAACAGCGTCTGGGCGCGTGAATATATCTATAATGACAATCAACAGCTTACTGAGGTTATTGAAAAACAAATATTAGATAAAAATAATTTCAGTGAAGTAACCTATCCCGTTAGAAGATATCATTACAACTCCCAAGGTTTTATTGCCCGCCGCGATGTGTTAACTAAACGAAAAAATCTTATTTCTACCCATTACTTTGATTATGGTGAACATAATGTTTTACAACGAGTTACCGGCATAGCAAGTAACGACGAAGTAAAAAGAAATAGCGGAGAAAAACATTATTCAGATTACGACCGTTACCACAACTGGTTGCTTGCTGAGTGGGATAACGGAGAAAGCAAGTTCACTAAAATTCGAAAGATTATTTATTACTGATATCTGATTCAAACGTAGCTTAACGGGCCATGATTGCTTTATAATGATGCCGTTAGCCGCAGGCCGACTGAATTTATGCTGATTTTTTCCGCAAATGCGTGCAGGTTGCTAAAATGAACTTGCACCTCACTGTGGCTTTCGTTAGTATTCACACCCGCTCCAGTCGGGAGAGATAGATAAAATTAACATCGTCTCCGGATACTGGTACAAGTTTTAGCACGGGGTTATCCCGAAGGATTACAGGCAAGAATATGTACGAAGCGCTTCTTATTATTTTCCTGTTGGTAGCAATCGGACTGGTTGGTCTGGTTATGCTTCAGCAAGGTAAAGGTGCTGACATGGGCGCTTCTTTCGGTGCCGGTGCCTCTGCAACTTTATTCGGTTCAGGCGGGTCAGGTAACTTTATGACTCGAATGACAGCAGTTTTAGCGACGCTATTCTTTGTGATTAGCCTAGCATTAGGCAATCTCAGTACCCACCAGGATAAGAAAGTGGGTGAATGGGAAGACCTAAGCACTCCGGTGAAAACTGAGGCAGTTAAACCTGTCCCTCAGAACACACCAAGCAGTGATATCCCTCGCTAAGGATAGGATTAAAAAGAGTTCGAAGAGTAACCATTACAGGTTGCTCTGTATGAAAGCAGTGCCGAGGTGGTGGAATTGGTAGACACGCTACCTTGAGGTGGTAGTGCCCGATTGGGCTTACGGGTTCAAGTCCCGTCCTCGGTACCAAATTCAAATCAATAGACGTCAATCGGCGTCTATTTTTTTGCCTAAAATCCGCTCAGACATTCATTTTTCTTCATTTTATTCGCCTTCTCTTTTCTCTACTGCTTTTTATCAGCCCCGCTAAACTGTGTTTTTTCGTAAGGGGGTAAGATGCAGGCGCCACCTCTCTTTTTTGTCCATTGTTTACAATGGGCAAATTTAAATATTGTTTTATTCCCTCGGGAAACTTGTCAACGTATCCAGCCAGACGTAAGGATAAACTGCCTCCAATGGGCGCTGTTGTCATTGTGTTCACTCAGGAGTCACTTTATCAATGACGGCGCTAATCGTGGTGGGGGCTGGAACATTCTTTTTATCAGCGTTTAGTGGGATAACTCCGATCCCCCGAATAGAGCTATTATGCAAGATTATTATCAAAGACTTCATGCACTGCTTGGGCGATTTGAAAACTTATATATAGAATATTTTATGATCTAAGCCCGCAATATATATAGCCAAATATACTTTTCCCTTCTTTATTAAACGCCCCTTCAGATTTAGTGGCTTTCATTTGTTAGCCTGACATTTATTCTCTGTTGCTAATTTTTTATTTATCGGATTTTAAATCTATATGTTGACATTTACTGGATTAATAAACTATTAACGTGCAATTACTGCGATCGTATATTCTGGTTTGGTTGTTATTGGTATTCTATGATCATTGAAATTTGTCGATGTCGTTTGATAGCTATTTTAATTTCGCTAACACCTTGGTGATTGAAAGCGATAAATGAAATTTAATTTATAAGCCACAGTTTAAATATGGGCGCGATCTATACGGTGATGAGCTGATATTTCGGGTTTGGGGCCGTTGGTTTTTTTATATCAGAAAAAAATTAGGATAGCGTATTTTGCGCAAAGGAAATGTAGCTAAATGAAGAAGGCAAGGCGGTTTACACTTATCACAATGCTGCTGATAAATAATTACAGTGTGATAGCGGCTGAAAACAATGGGCCCGGAACACTTGCAACTCCTACCTCTGTAACTCGTTTTTATGTTGTTCCGGTTGATAGTAGCTTGTATCAACTCGCCTTGCAAAACGGTATGACAGTTGCTGAATTACGCGTTTTGAATAAAGGCGGTCTGGACCGCCGTAACGGATTAAAAGCGGGTGAAGGCTTATTATTGCCCGCTGATTCTCCATTATTACCGGTGACCGATAAAGATAACCGGTATATCAATAACCTGCCTGAACTGGGCATGGGCAATGACCCGATTGCAAAAGACGCCCCCTCCGAGGCAGAGATGAAAGTCGCCGCTGCTGCTCAGTCACTAGGCGGTCAGGACTGGAACACTATGACCGGTGACCGGGCAAAAAATCAGGCCGAAAACTGGGCCACCGGTCAGGCTAAATCCCGGGTAATGACCCCGGTTCAGCAACAGGCTCAGGACTTATTAGGCAAATTCGGTAAGGCTCAGGTTAACCTCTCTGTCGATGATAACGGCGACTTTAGTAAAAGTAGTGCCTTGCTCTTCACCCCGTGGTATGAAAATGACAGTCTGGTGGCGTTCTCTCAGGTGGGGGTCCATGACCAGGATGGCCGCACCATCGGTAATATCGGTGCCGGTATCCGTTGGGACCAAGAAAATTATCTGGCCGGGTATAACACCTTTATCGATCAGGATATCAGCCGTAACCACACCCGTCTGGGGTTAGGCTTAGAACTATGGGCCGACTACACCAAGCTGGCCACCAACTATTATCACCCGCTCAGCCGCTGGAAAGACTCTCGTGACTTTGAGGATTACCTCGAACGCCCGGCCAAAGGCTTTGATGTCCGGTTTCAGGGCTATCTGCCGGTGTATCCGCATCTGGGGACCTCTGCGGTGTATGAACAGTACTTCGGTAACGAAGTGGCGCTGTTTGGGAAAGACAATCTGCAGTCTGACCCGCACGCCGTCACGCTGGGGGTGGATTATACCCCGGTGCCGTTAGTCACCCTGAAGGCCAGCCATAAACAGGGGCAGCAAGGCAATAAAGAGGCGCAGGTTGACCTGCAGCTGAATTACCAACTCGGGACTGCGCTGGATAAACAGCTGGACCCGGAGAATGTCAACGCTATGCGCACCCTGCGCGGCAGCCGTTACGATTTGGTTGATCGTAACTATGACATTGTCCTCGAATACAAAGAGAAGACCGGGCTGCTGGAAGTGGACTTAGCTGCAGTACCGGCTCCCCTGTTGGAAGGGGATACCTACCTGATGCAGCCGCTGGTTAAAAACAAATACGCCATTACTCAGGTGACCTGGAACGGGGATGTGGTCCCTCTGTCAATCATCCCGACCGCCGGTGCGCTCAATCCGCAGGGCTGGCAGATTACCCTGCCGGCCTGGGGCTCCGCCCCGGGAGATACTAACCGCTATCAGCTGTCCGTTACGCTAAGGGATGAGAAAGGCCGTGAAGCCACCTCCAACCCGGTGGACATTATGGTCGGACATCAGCGTCAGGGCCGATTAATGCTGGAGAGCGGTGGCACCATGCCCGCCTCCGGATTGTCCGCTGACGGGGTGAAACTGGTGGCCCATCTGGAAGACCACTTAGGCCAGTCGATTAATGATGTGAATGTGACACCGGTGTGGCACGTCACCGATGCGCTCTCTGGTGCGGTGATACCGGTAGTGTCGGCAGGCGGCAGTTGCCCGCTTGACCCGTCCGGTATTGCACAACCCTGTCCGCAAGAGGTGCTGACGCAGGTCGATGTGCGTAACGGAGTTAACTACTACGTCCATGAGCTGGTCAGTACGCAGGATGGCACCTTTATTGTGCGTGCTGATTTGGGTGTGTATGGCATGAGTAACCCCCAACCCGTGACCTTTACCAGTACGGTGTCGAATGGTGCGGTGGACCGGGCAGAAATTCAGAACCCGGCCGGTGAGGATATTCTCACCAGCGGTGCCCATCCGCAAGTGGGGGTGACCTACAGCGTGAAGTTCTTTGATGCCGCCAATGTCGACATTACCACCACCATTGAGCCGACCACGGTGCGCTGGGCGCTCAACGGAACCAACAGCGCGGGCTGTGCCATTACCTTGAATAACCATGACACCGGGGTCACCGGTTACCAGTTTACCCCGCGCATCAATACGGCCAGCAACAGCGGCGTACCGTGCGGGGACCAGGGCTTTGGTTTGATGGCGAATTACTAAGCGAACGGGTGGCGCGACAGCATGGGCTTCTTCGATGGAGGGGCCATGCTGTCGGGGATGAGTACGATTAGATACAGCGTCCGGGTGGCGGTAATAAACGGACTTAAACAGAGCGAACAACATATGATGAAACGACATTTTAAGCTATCACACCTTGCACTGGCCCTGATGTTAAGCATCGGGTCAACAGGGTCGGCGCTGGCTGCCAGTACGGCGGCTACCGCCACGGTACAGGGCACTGCGCCAGTGCTGAGTGCACCGTCTAACAATACGCCGCAGGCGGTGGATTTTAGCGGTACCTATTCCACCCCAGGGCAGTTATCGACCGGTGACACCCTGGTGATGACCTACACCTATAAGGATGCGGAGGGGGATGCGGATAACTCCGATACCACTGTGATTTGGTCATATACCCCGGCAGGCGGCGGGACTGACCAGCCTATCAGTGCTACCCATGCCCCGGCGGCGGCCTCCGGCGGCCAGGGGACGTCCACTATCACCATTCCGGCCGCCGCGCTGGGGGCTTTAGCTATTAAGGTGACCTTGCAGGAATTGTCCGCCACCGGTGACCCGCTTAGCGGACTGACCATTAACGTCACCGATACCAGCCTGAATACTGCGCCGGGCGGCGGGGGTGGCGGTGGTAGCGTGACGCCGCCGGGGCCAGTATTGCCGGGTACCAATATCGCCGGCGGGATTTTCCTGCAGTCTGATAACCCGTCAGCCGGCAGCGGCGCCACCGACTATTCCCGTACCCCGGGCCTCAAGCCGCAGGTAGGCAAAACCTACGTCTTCCGGGCGTGGAATGACACCAACGGCAACGGCGTGTGGGATGCCGGCGACGCTGACGTCACCACCACCCTGAGCAGTATTCAGTGGCAGCTTACCGGCACTAATACCACCGCCAGTGGCACCAGTACGCCGGTGACTCTGAGTAACCATGCGATACCGGGGGCGACCAGTGCCGCCTATACGGTGTCGGTTAACGGTGCCTCAAGTTCCGGGGCCACCCCGGGCGATCAGGGCTTTAGCCTGCAGGTGTCGTTTAATTAAACCAGCCGAAATCCAGGCAGTATCTCTTTGTCATATTTGA
>POVV01000183.1_pt1 | contig 50999 bp, 35 predicted proteins | sample 1560271 | NCBI WGS metagenome assembly POVV01 (sample SAMN08337232, study PRJNA429181) | Bioreactor metagenome, whole genome shotgun sequencing project. | biome: cows' rumen and soil; feature: anaerobic; isolation source: anaerobic chemostat enrichment culture, galacturonate as sole carbon... | reverse complement strand
TTATATGACGGGTATTCCAATATAACCAAATCGCCTTGCTTGCCGACATCTATACTACCGATCTTGTCTGCTCGCCCAACTGCTGCCGCTCCATTAATCGTCAGAGCTGTGACAGCTTCCTCGGGAGACAACTGCATATAGATACAAGCCAGTGCAAACAATAGCGGAATGGAATTGGTAAAACTGCTTCCTGGATTCAGGTCGGTGGCCAAAGCCACAGCACATCCCGAATCGATCATATATCGTCCTCGTGCATAATGCTCTTTCAGCGAAAAGGCTGTACATGGCAACAGAGTTGCAACAGTATTACTTCCTGCAAGATCTTGAATACCTTTATCTGATGCCTGCAATAAATGGTCGGCAGAAAGTGCTCCTAACTCAACAGCGAGTTCGGCACCACCCAAGGTTACAATTTCATCTGCATGCATTTTAAGATTGAAACCAAGATCGCAAGCCGCAGTCAAATATCTACGGGATTGTTCTATATCGAATACATTTCGCTCGCAGAAGATATCACAACAATCAGCCAGATTTTTCTCTTTCACCTCGGGCATTACCTCACGAATCATATAGTCGAGAAAATCGTCTTCTCGTCCTTTATATTCTTTTGGAGTTGCATGTGCTCCCATAAATGTACTGACTATATCAACAGGATGCTCCTCATTCAAAGCTTTCATTACCTCCAGCTGCTTGAGTTCTGTCTCCTTGTTCATACCGTAACCACTCTTGCCTTCCACTGTGGTAACACCCATAGCCAACATCGAATCGAGCCGTTTACGTCCTGCTTCTTTCAATTCTTCAAAAGAGGCTTCACGGGTAGCATTCATTGTATTATGAATACCTCCGCCACGCTCCATGATGGACATATAACTGTCACCACGCATGCGCCACGAAAACTCTTCTTCTCTGTAACCTCCAAATATAAAATGAGTATGCGAATCGACAAATCCGGGTAAAACGGCTTTACCAGTAGTATCTATCACCTCATGATGTGGATAGTCCGCTAACGAAGGGCAATCTTTCCCTACATACGATATAACCCCGTTTGTAATAACAACAGTACCATTCTCGATGAGCGAAAGATCAGACATTTCTTTCCCCTTCTTAGCCAAGAAACCGCTACATGTTACCAGTTGTGATGCATTTTTTATAATAAGGTTACCATTCATACTCTATTCCATTAAATGAGTTTCTAGTACCTGCTTTGTAGAAAAGTCTTCGAGGCCTAAATAATAAGCCGCCGTATCAATTAAGGCATCCATCGGTACAAGTCCAATAATTTCTGCACCAGCAATAGTTACCCCATAACGATTGGCTTCAATACGTACTAACTCATGGGCTCGATAGATAGCCGTCTTAGTAAAATCGGTCAGATTCATAGAGACTTGTACAATTCCTCTGTCAGTCAATTCCACACCCATCGCCTTGCAGAACCGCAATCCTCCTCCGAGAAAACGAACTTTCTTAGCAATGGCATCTGCTATTTCAAGTTTATTTGTATTCAAATTTACATTATATGCTACTAATGGCATTCGTGCCCCAATAACAACAGCTCCGGCTGTTGGGTGCGGTTGGTCGGGTCCAAAATCAGGTTTCCATTGCGGCAAATTCATTTTATCTTTCAATCCTTCAAACTCTCCCTTGCGGATAGCAGCCAAATTCTCTCGATGAGAAGCCGAGGCTGCTTTTTCGTATAAGAATACAGGCAAGCCATATTTATCGGCGACTTCTTCAGCTACTTCTTTCGACAGAGCAATAGCCTCATCCATCGATACATTACGAATAGGGATGAAAGGTACTACATCAACAGCTCCCATACGTGGATGCTGCCCCTTATGTTGGTTCAGGTCTATATTTTCTACCGCTATACCAATAGCCTCTATTACGGCTTTCCTCAATGCTTCAGGCTCACCGACGACAGTAACAACCATCCGGTTGTGATCTTTATCTGTACTGTAATCCAGAAGTTTTACACCTTCCTTTGCACGAAATGCCCCGGCTATTTTTTCTACTTTCTCCAGATCGCGCCCCTCACTGAAATTAGGCACGCATTCTACAATTTTATTTGAACTCATGGTATTATAGTTTAATCTTCTACTTCTTCATTAACGTCATCGCCATTTCTTTTTCCTTCAAAGAATGCCCTTACAAAATCTGCTATCAATTCTAATATATCGGCAATCATACCCTACCCATATTTCTCTTCATCTCTCATCCTCTCATATTCTTCCGTAGTCATTATCATCAACGATTCGTTGATACAGTCCCAAACGCTGACATAGTTTTCAGAAATAACTATATGACGCTTCCATCCTGTAAATTTGCCATATAGCATCAGTGTACAGATATCCGTAGGGGTAATAAACTCTCCTGTTTCAGCAGCATGAGAATGTACACTTGCCACAGTTTCTTTACTCTCGTCCTGATCTTCCAGTTCAAACTTAATAGGAATCAGATTTCTGTGTATTTCTTTCTTATCTACTAAATTATCCTGTTTATCAAAGGTCATCAAGTAATCGTTTCCGAACAAAACCACTCCTTCTTTCTTTGGACCGGTAAGGACATATACCTTTCTTTCATCCTTATAAATTAGAGGAATAAGATTAAAGTTAGTATTTGTATATTTCTTGAATAAGCTATCTTGCTGAATCTGTTGCAAGACTATTGCACGCATCGTATAAAGCTCTTTTTCATCTTGCTTAAAATCTCTTTCCTTAAAGTCTATTGTCGCAGTCTCAACCACTTTTATATCACCAAACGATACAACCCCAATTACCTTAGGGTTATCCCCTTTTGAAAAGAACAGGCACTTGGGTGTATCTTTTTCTATATAGGTAAAATAGCCTCCTATGCGAGCTTTTTCTTTAAAGCTTTCAAGAAAAATATCCGTACCATGCCATGCTGCCATCTCGAGCCGATATAAATACTTTCCTTCTTCTGTTATTTCCTGTGCTTTCTTAACCAAATCAATCTGCTGAGAGAAAGCACTGATAGAAACAAAGAGTGATATAAACAAGATCAATTTCCTCATTATTTTTAAATTTCTATTCCTTACAAAGTTTTGTTATCAAATCATCATCGGCAATATATGGCATCGTAATATGATATCCGTCGGCATGTGATCGGTTGAATGACTCGCAAGTCTCTATTGCATGCTCATTTCGCGCCCATGAGCGGCGGGCCACCCCTCCCATTACATCCCACAACATAGATGAACGAATAATTTCATCGGCACGCTCACTACCATCGCAAACCATGCCAAAACCTCCGTTTATTGATTTACCAATACCAACTCCCCCTCCATTATGGAGAGCAATCAAACTCATACCCCGAGCTGCATTTCCGGCAAAACACTGCACTGCCATATCTGCCATCACATTGCTACCGTCTTTTATGTTTGCCGTCTCGCGAAAAGGAGAATCAGTTCCACTAACATCATGATGGTCACGCCCCAACATAATAGGGCCAACCTCACCGTCGCGAACTAGCTTATTAAAACGTAATGCTATATTCATACGCCCTAAAGCATCCTGATAAAGAATACGCGCCTGAGTGCCTACAACCAACTGATTCTTTTCAGCATCCCGAATCCAATTATAATTATCTTTATCTTGCCCTCGACGATAGGGGTCAATACATTCCATTGCTGCATGGTCTGTCTTTACAAGATCTTCGTGTTTACCACTTAGACATACCCAACGAAATGGCCCATACCCATAGTCGAACAATTCGGGTCCCATGATATCCTCTACATATGACGGCCAAATGAAGCCATCCTTTTCATCCACTCCATTTTTCGATATCTCCTTCACTCCGGCATCATAAATTGCCTTCATAAACGAGTTTCCATAATCAAAAAAATAAGTACCCTTATCCACTAATTTACGAATAACTTCAAAATGACGTTTCAACGATTTATCTACTAATTTGCGGAATGCATTTCTGTCCTCTTTCAACAAGCGAGTCCGTTCTTCAAAAGAAATATCTACCGGACAATATCCTCCTTCATATGCCGCATGACACGAAGTCTGATCGGAAAGTAAATCAATATGTACTCGGCTACTTTCTGCATATTCAAGCAAATCTATAATGTTTCCGTGATAAGCTATAGAACAAGATCCTTTCCTACTTTTCTCTTCCAATGCCAACTTAAAAGCATCTTCGGCATTATCGACAACATGATGCACCCATCCTTGTTTATAACGGGTTTCTATGCGAGAATAGTCTACTTCTGCTGTAATGGATACTGCCCCCGCTATATCAGCAGCTTTAGGTTGCGCCCCACTCATCCCACCCAATCCAGAAGAGACAAATAAATATCCTTTAAGATCCTCATCCTGAGAAATCCCTAACTTCAACCGTCCGGCATTCAGCAAAGTATTGAACGTACCGTGTACAATTCCCTGAGGGCCAATATACATCCACCCACCGGCAGTCATCTGTCCATAATTGGCTACACCCATTTGTGCCGCAACCTCCCAATCAGTCTGATTATCAAACATCCCTATCATCATCGAATTGGTTATAATCACACGAGGAGCATCTGGTTTGGATTTGAATAGTCCTAACGGATGGCCTGATTCGATAACCAAAGTTTGTTCTCTTGTCAGCACTTCCAAATATTTCTTTATTAAACGGTATTGCATCCAGTTTTGACAGACCTGCCCAGTTTCCCCATAGGTAACTAATTCGTATGGATAAAGAGCTATATCGAAGCACAGATTATTGTCTATCATCACTTGGAAAGCTTTTCCCTCAATGCAATTTCCTTTATAATCTTCTATTGGCTTCGGAAAAATATCTCCTTGCGGACGATAACGATATCCATAAATACGCCCTCGGGTTTTCAATTCAGCTAAGAATTCAGGGGCTAATGCTTTATGCAAAGCATTAGGAATATATCGCAATGCATTTTTAAGAGCTGTTTCTGTTTGAGACAGGCTAAGATTAAACATTCGGGCGGGCGCACGACGTATCCCTTCCACAAAAGATGGATAGTCAGGCATTGAGTTGTCGAGTCTGCATTCCATGTTTTTTGATTTTAGGACTAACTGATTTTCCGAAGATAGGATTTATATTTTTTACAAAGAAAAAATAATCAATATTTCTTAGGGTATTTCGACAAAAAAATACAGACACAAGCCTATTCCCCTTTTAAACCTAAAAATAACAAGCGAAAACCACCCACATTCACCCATTACAATATCAAAGTGTCAGTATTTATTTTAGATCGCCCAGAAAATCCGACAGATTTATATCTCTGTCTAAGTTCATTTTCTTACGTAGCCTATATCTATTTACCTCGACTCCCCTCACGGAAATATTCAACAGAGGAGCAATCTCTTTTGTCGACATATTCATATTTAGATAAGCGCAGAGTATTTTGTCATTCCGTGTCAATCCTGGAAATTTCTCATCTAACAATTTAAAAAAATCTTGATGAATAAGATCAAAGTTGGATTGAAAGACTTCAAAATCATCATCTCTTTCTATATTGCTATTTATCTGGCTGATCAACCTAATTACTTTTTGTCGGATAGTACTTCGATCTTTATCTTCGTCAATAGCTCTGGATATACCCTCTGCATTTTTCTTAACATCTTCCATCATCTCGTTTTTTCTGATAACATTAAGAATATACCCGTTAAGCTCCTGTGTTTTATACTTTAGCTCTGCTTTTAAGTTTTCATTCTGAAGCTCATATATTTCCTGATCTTTTATCAGACTTTCCTCCTCGTAACGCTTACTTTGCGCTATAAGCTCCTCCCCTTTCTGATGTATAATCTTTTTTTGCTTACCTATTGTTTTCTTATACAAAACAAAGAGTAGCAACATAACTAAAAGGAAATATACTAAATAAGCAAAAACAGATCTGTACCAAGGCGGACGAACCACAAACATCAAAGTAGTTATCTCTGAGGAAGATGAGTCTTCACCCGCAATATATGCCTTTACTTCAAACACATACCTACCTTCCGTTAAATTGGTGTATTCCTTTAATGGATTAGGCGATGGTGCACTCCACTCATTGTCTACTCCACGCAGCCGATAAGTATATAAAATATCAGACGGATGAGTAAAATCAGTTGCCAGGAAATAAATACGCACAGAATTTAAGGAGTAAGGCAATGTTATTGCTTTACGCGCATCTCCATAACTTATAATACTATCATTTTTGCTACTTGTCAATTTCTTTATATGTACCTTGAGAGAGTTCAGGTCATAAGTTGCCTGCGACAAGTCAATCTTTACAAAAGCATTATCTACAGCTACAATTGCAGATATGTTATTCATCAAGAATACATTTTCATAACTACTTATCAACTCGTTAGACAAGCCCCAATTAAAGGTATTCGCTTTATATCCATCAGATGTATACGGTAACATTTTTAGCAAACCATCTGACACATACCAAATATTCTTTAGTTCATCGACAAACAAATGCTCGTAATATTTATTGCCGTCTAACATCGATTCTAATTCTGTATAATGATCAAAACCATCTGTAATACTGCTATATTTGTATATTCCATCATCTGCACAAATGACTAGATTATTGTCTATCTTTCGAAAAAAAACATTCTCTCGTATTGGTACTGTATAAGATTTCCGATCAATGATTTTAGTTAGAGTCCGATCAAATTTAACTCTCTGTATGCGACCAGTTAATGCAACCCAGAATGTATAACTTTCGTTATCCTCAATGAACCCTCTCGCCGAATCGTAAAAATCAGGGATACCATGAGATAATTCCCAGCGTCCACCAACCCTTTCTATAACAGCAAACCCCGAATAGGTTGCGACAATCAGTCTGTCCTTATCGGCTTTTACTGGATGTGTTTCCCAGGCTCCGGGAATATTGATTTTATAGGATCCATTCGGAGAAATTACCAAAATACCATTATCTCCAGAGCTAAACAATGTATTATCTATAATATTCATTGACCATATCTGACCTTCGGAACCTTTTATCGGATGGTAGCCATCTTTATCCAACTTATATAATGCTTGATTTGTACCAAGATATATTCCATCATTATATTCCATCGTACAATATCCGGTACCAATAGGCGAAACTATAGAGAAAAGAGGACGTATGGGCGACTTGAGATCTATATAACTAAGCCCTTTATCAAGCCCCAACCATAGATTCTGGTCTTTATCAAAAAAAGTACATAACCCTGTATTATTTTTCAATCCGTTGTCAATATTAAAGGTTTCCTTATACAACGGTTCTTTAGGATCGAACATGAAAACTCCATTTTGGACTGACCCTAAAACGATCCTGGTTCCCGATACAGATGTACAAAAGAGTTGATTCTTTGCAATGAAATCGTCTGCTACAGAGTGTATTTTTTGTATACTTTCCTTATCAAGGAGATATAAGCCATCCCAAGCTGTAGTCACTAATATCTTGCTACCATAAGACAATATACTCACAAGTTTTTGGCTTTTCAACGATGCTGACGTCGATAAAAATAGAAAAGCACTACCTTTCAGATAAAATATACCATCAGGGGTACCGATATACAAGACATCATCTATCAGAGTGGAACAATCTATCTTGGAAGTAACATTAATTGTTTTTAATTCCGTACTGTTTTTACTATATACATGTACATGTCGATCGCTAACAAAATATATTTTATCTCCAGCTGACTGTATATTCCAAACCTCTCCTCCCCAATCTTTCGTATTTATTGATAGAGAATTGTATGAAAGCAATCCTAATTCATTTGGTTCAAAATAACCAAACTCGGTACTACCTCCAACATATATTTTCTTATCAATAATCTTTACCGATCGTAATAATTTATTTCTGACTGAGTATAATGACCAATTCACACCATCGAACTCTAATAATCCATTAGAATTAGCACAATAAATCCACCCTTTCTCAGACTGAGTGATCATCCAATTTTGAAATCCAGCTTTATATTGATTTCTTTCATAATTAACAACTTTTCGCTTCCAAATAGATGAAGAATATGCAGATACAGATAGAATCAACAATATTAGACCTATGGTTTTTCTCATATACTATGATTTATGTAGCCAAATATACAATATTCATTATAAAAAACAATAAGTGAAAATATCAATTTACATAAACAATTGATTTACAATAGTTGTTTTAAATATTGTAGTAATGTTGTAGTATTCATAAAATACAATATTTGAGTTTTTGATGTATTAATATATTATAAAAAAAGATAGCCCTCAACCTATATTTGCAAAAAAGATTTAAAACTCCTAGTAATCAACCTTAAATTTAAAACAATCATGAAGAGAAATCCCTTCTTATGGAAGTTACTCTTTGTTCTTCCATTATTCTTTTCTTCCCTGACTGTATTTGGACAGACAACTAATGTTAGCGGAGTTGTCACAGATACATCTACAGGAGAAGCTCTAATTGGTGTATCAGTTGCCGAAAAAGGCACTACGAATGGAATACTGACCGATATAGAAGGTCGATATGCCATACATGTAAAGACCGGAGCCACTCTAGTATTTACTTATGTCGGATATGATCCTCAAGAAGTTAAAATTACCGGAGGAATATTAGACATAAAGATGAAACCTTCACAAGAACTTTTAGAAGAAGTAATAGTCATAGGTTATGGCGTACAGAAAAAAAGTGTAGTGACTGCTGCAATCAGTAGAGTAAAAGCATCTGATCTTGACAAAATGACACCTTCTCGTATCGAGAATGTGCTGAATGGACAGGTGTCCGGCGTTTCCATAACAACAAACTCGGGTCAACCGGGTAGCGATGTTAACATCCGTATTCGTGGAGTAGGAACTACCGGAGACAATAACCCTCTATACATTGTAGACGGTATGGCCGTGGATGGTGGTATAAAAAACCTGAATCCTGCTGATATCGAATCCGTGGAAATACTGAAAGACGCGGCTTCTGCAGCTGTGTATGGTACACGCGGAGGTAACGGCGTTATTCTGGTTACCACCAAACGCGGAAAAGAAGGAAAGCCTAGAATTTCATATGAAATGAATCTCGGGTGGCAAACTCCTTGGAGAAAGGTTCCGATGCTAAATTCCGAACAATACATGACTCTAATGAATGAATACAACCTGAGCTCTAATTTAGGCCTTGCCTATACAGCACAGAATATTGCCGACGCTCGTAACGGGGTTATCCCAAGTACCAATTGGCAAGATGTTGCTTTTAACGACAACGCTCCAGTGGAGAACCACGAAGTAAGTATTCAGGGAGGTAACGAAAAAGGGGCATATTATTTGTCTTTAGGACGTTTTGTTCAGGACGGTATTTTGGGTGGTAATTACGGCGCATCCAATTATGACCGGTGGTCGATTCGCCTCAACAGCGATTACGAAATTTACACAGCCAATGAACGTAATTTCTTGAATAAACTAAAAGTTGGTGTAAATGTATCCTATGCCCGCGGAAACTCCACCAGCGTAAACAACAATGACGTATTTGGAAGTGTCCTTTCCAGTGCCATGGGATTACAGCCCATGATGACACCTTATCTAAACGAGGTAGACGGGGCAGCCTTATTAGCCGCACACCCGACAGCTCTGACTCTCAACGGACGTGTACTTACACCTTCTCCGGAAGATTTCCAGGAATTCCGTAATCCACTGGCCATTTATACCCGCCCGGATAAAACATTTTACGACGAAGATAAGTTTATCGGTAGCTTCTGGGGCGAATTGAGCGTTTTACCGGGTATGACATTCCGTTCCAGCTATGGATTCGACCTTGCATTCTGGGGAAACCACAGTTACAGGTTCCCGTTTTTCCAGTCTTATAATGCGACAGGTGTAAATGATGAAGACCCTACAAAATCTTTTGCTGGTGCTGAAACAAACCGGGGATTTACCCGGCAGATTGAAAATACGTTAACCTACAATTTCAAGTTCAACGACCATGCTTTTACCATACTAGCCGGTCAATCGGCGCGCGACATGCATAGCAGTTGGCTATCAGGTAGAGGTTACGACCTGAAAGCTTACGACCCTCATTTAGCTATCATCTACAATTCGCGGTCCGACATTGCCAAAGGTGGGAGAACCAGCGATGGAAAGACTGATGAAGCAAAACTGGCTTCCTATTTCGGACGTATCAGTTATAACTATGCCGAAAGGTATATGCTTCAGGCAACACTGCGTTACGACGGCTCTTATAAATTCGGAGCAAACAACAAATGGGGAACATTCCCTTCTTTATCGCTGGGTTGGAATGTGTGGAGCGAACCAGCTTTTCAGAGCGCTAAACCTGATTGGTGGGATGCTCTTAAGTTGCGCGGCTCGTGGGGTAAAAACGGTAGCGACCGTATAGACCCTTATGCTTATATGAGTTTGATGGAAAGTGGGCTGAACTATTATTTTGGTGGGGATATGAATTATGGGATCAGTGCTGGGCGTTTACCGAATCCTAATATCCACTGGGAAACAAGCACACAAACCGACTTGGGAGTAGATATGGTATTCCTCAACAGTGCCCTTACTTTCTCGTTCGACTGGTTTAAAAAACGAACTAAAGACATGTTGCGTGATGCAGCTGGTATTCCGAGTTATGTAGGTCAATCTGTTCCTAAAGTAAATGCCGGTATAGTAGACAACCATGGAATAGAATTCGATATCGCCTATCGATTCTCTCCAGCTAAAGATCTAAATATAGGACTCAAACTTAACGCATCGTATGTAAAAAATAAGATAGTAGATTATGGCAACGCTTCCGGTGAAAACGGCTGGGGCGGAATCGGAGCTGCAGGGTATGATAATTTCATTTATCAACGTAACGGTTTTCCTAATCCTTTCTTCTACGGTTATGTAACAGACGGCTTGTTCCAAAACAAGGATGATGTTAACAATTATACATGGGTTAATTCTGAAACAGGTGCGACAAACCTGATTCAACCGAAAGCAGCTCCGGGAGATGTTCGTTTCAAAGATATTTCAGGCCCGGACGGAAAGCCGGATGGCATCATCGACTCATATGATAAGGTAATGATAGGCAAGCCTGTACCAGACTGGACTTATGGTTTCACCCTGACAGCCAATTATAAAGGATTCGACTTCAATATATTTTTCCAAGGTGTTACAGGAAACGATATATTCGATATCTCAAGGCGTAATGACATATCAAAAGCCAATCTTCCCGCTTGGTATATGGATCGCTGGACGGGCGAAGGCACATCCAATAAATACCCGAGGCTGACCGCGTCAGGTTCGGATGTGAACGAAAACTGGCGTATATCCGACTTATACATTCACGACGGCGCATTTACCCGCATAAAAAATATACAGTTAGGCTACACGTTACCGCAGGCAATTACACGCAAAGCAACTATCGAACGCCTGCGCTTGTGGGTCGGAGCCGAAAACCTCTTCACATTCACCAAATATAAAGGATTTGACCCGGAAATCGCAGACAAACAGAATGGAGTATCCATTATGGGGAACTATCCGATAGCCCGCACCATCAATTGCGGAGTGGGAATAACATTCTAAATCATAAAAAATAAAGAGATCATGAAAAAAAATAAATTCATATTATTTATTATTGTGCTGGCAGGAATGTTTACATCCTGTGGTGATGGCTATCTGACATCTTATCCGAGCACCGATGTGGTAGCAGGAGCTCCAGCGACAATAGATGTGATAGAACAAAACGTGACGGGTGCCTATTCTATCATGAATTTTGACGATTATGCCACCAGTAAATGGATGCCTGTAAATATGTTTTACGATGTAGCTACGGACGATCTTTTCGCAGGAGGATCATCCGCCAGCGACCAACCATTTCTACAACTTTTTGCAAATTTTAACTCTACGGCGTCAAATTCTCCAGATGGCTGGTGGAATATTTTCTATTCCGGATTGAAACGTTGTAACGGTGCTATTGATGCAATGAATAACGCGGCGGGAAATCCCGACCCTAAAACTTTAGCAAGATTGCGTGCCGAAACTTTGACCTTGCGTGCCTATTATGTACATTGGTTGTGGAAGGCATACGGAAATATCCCTTACTTTGACAAAGCATGGACTTCTGAACCTTTTATAGCCAAACAGTACTCTTTCGACGAGATCTACCCTATCATTATCGCCGATTTAGATGCAGCAATTGCCGAACCTGAATTGCCGATGAGCGACAAGACCGGACGCATCTCCAAATCTATGGCCATGATGACAAAAGCTCGTGTTGTAATGTACTACAAAGATCAGTCTAAATATGCTGAAGTGCTGGCAAACATGAAATCTATCATTAACAATGGAGCTTTCAGTCTGATAACAACCGCCACTCAACCTAACTTTACCGGATTCGTAAGTGTAAAACCCAATATAGATGCACCTTCCACAACTAATCCGATAGAATGGATATTCCTGAGAAACGGAGAACATTGCAGCGAAAGTATTTTTGAAGTCAATTGCGAACCAAATGGCAAGTCATGGGGTAACGCATGGGCCGGTTACGGTAATTACACACCGCGCTTTATTGGCGTCCGTGATAACCAAACGGCTCCTTATGCAGCCGGATGGGGTTTCTGCCCAGTGAATGCTAAAACCTTCAATGCGTTGTTCAACGAAGGTGGCGATTTCCGTAAAGATGCCAGTGCTATCTATTTTCCGACCACTTCCACCTATCAGAGTAAGGACGGTCTTTTTCTCAAAAAATACATTGCCCGCACTGGTTATAATGAAGGTAATCAAGGCGATCGCGACCTGAACTACGAAAACAACCGCCGTATTTACCGTATCGCAGAAGCATACCTGAATGCGGCAGAACTTGAGCTGATAGCAGGAGGAGGACAGGGTGCTGCACAGCCTTATCTAGATGCTATCCGCGACCGCGCCTTTGGAAACACCAACCATCGTATACCGGCCACGCTGAACAACATAAAACGTGAACGTCACCGCGAATTTTTCGGTGAGGGATTACGATTTTGGGATTTAGTACGCTGGGGTAGCGATGAAAATGATAGATCTATTAAAGATGTACTTACTGTAACGGATCTGGATGTTCCTATAAGCCGCGTATGGGACGATACAAGAAAATTTCTGCCAATTAGCCAGTCCGAAATTGACAAGACTAAAGGTTCAGAATTTCCATTGGTACAAAATCCGGGATATTAATATTTGATAATAAAAAGTATAAAATAATACGTATGAAAACAATAATAAAATTCATATATATAGTATTTGTCACATCTCTGGCATTGACGTCCTGTTCGCCGAACGACGATCACAATTTGGGGACTTTTAATATTAATCCGGATCAGATATCATTCCAATTAACTCCCGGAAGCGATGAATGGACATATAACTATGCTGTTACATTTAGTAACGACCTATCAACCGTTTATTCCTGTCAGATTAATTTTGGTGATGGAGAAACAACTAAAAACCGGACAGGTTCTCACGAGTATGCGGTAAAAAAAGGTACTTATACCGCTCAATGCATTGTTTATACACCTGATGGCAACATGATTGTAAAAGATATATCCATTACTATCAATAACGACAATCCTAATATAGATGTGGAAAACCCCAACAATTTATGGAATAATGTAAGTTTTACTAACACTTTCCATTATGCTCCAGGCTGGGAAAAGATAGCTGACCCTGATTTGGCTATTAATAAAACAACCTATACGCTCACCTTCCCTAGCGCAACTACCGACCAATGGCAAAATCAGGTTGCTTTTGTAACTACAGCGGTAGCGACATCAGCCACTGAGCACTACGATTTCTCTGTAACATTGAAAGCGTCGAATACCATAAAAGGGGTAACCGTGAAATTCTGTCATGCAGAGGGTGACACACCCATACTTGTAGACAGCAGAGTCGACCTTCCTGCAGGCGAAACTACTATTTTTGAAAAAACGAACCTGCCGGGAGTCAACATAACCAAAGGTAAGTTGATATTCGACTTCGGAGGAAATCCTGCAAACACAACCGTTGTAATTAAAAATGTGACACTGCTGGTACATTCAGCTGAGTAAATTATAGGAGAATGGGTGTGGACAAACAAGAGCCACACCCATATTTCAAATAAAAAAAGTATATGAAAAGATTCGTCAAGATGTTGCTCTCGTTTGTTCTGTTATTTTTCTTGGTTTGTTGCGATAGTGATTCTTCTGCCAGAGAACAGGAACCCTTTCCGACTGTAAAAGATTACCTGTCGGTCAGCCCAGACGAGATATCGATAGAGACAGATGGGAAAGCGATTAATGTAGTTGTCACATCTAACAGGGATTGGACCGTTTCATCTAATGCCGACTGGTGCAATGTTTCTCAAAAATCGGGTACAACGGGAAGCTACAATATTCTGGTATCCGCTCTGTCTAACTCTACAAAAACCGTTCGTTCAGCCGATTTGACTTTTACTGCTGGTACGGTTACAAAAACGTGTAAAGTAACACAAAAACCTACCAAAGTAGAAAGTTTTGTTCCGCAAGGCTATTCACTGGTTTGGAACGATGAATTCGATGAAGGAACAGAGCCAAATACGGCATCATGGTTCTACGAAACTGGAGCCGGAGGCTGGGGAAATAACGAACTACAAAACTATGTTGCAGGTTATCAAGGATCGGAACAACTAGCGAAAGTTAAAAATGGAATCCTTACCATAACTGCAAAAAAGATAAATGGTACAGTCTACTCTATTCGCATGAATACAAAGCAAGGATGGAAGTACGGCTATTTTGAAGCACGATTGCAATTACCAGGAGGAAAAGGTACATGGCCTGCTTTCTGGATGATGCCTAAAAACTTTACAGCTTGGCCTGATGATGGAGAAATTGATATTATGGAATATGTTGGTTATGAAAAGGATGTGACTCACAGTGCCATACATACAAAGTCCTATAATCACAGCATCGGCACACAAAAAGAAGCAAGCAAAGCCATTGCAAATATGGAAACGACATATCATGTCTATGCTCTTGAATGGACAGAAGACTATATCCGCACTTATGTTGATGGAAAAGAGATATTTACTTTTCCAAACGACAAAGCCGGAAACAAAAACACATGGCCTTTTAATGCCGAATTCTATATCAAGCTAAACCTCGCATGGGGTGGAAATTGGGGTGGAGCCCAAGGCATAGACGAGTCAGCATTACCCGCCAATTATAAGATCGATTACGTAAGGGTATTCCAAAAAAAATAAGTAAATGAGAATGAAAAAATTAGGATTATTATGCGCATTAGCTTCAGCTAGCCTCTTTATGGCAAGCTATGCACAAACAAATGTGAACAAACGAGTTGAAGATTTGCTTTCTAAAATGACCCTCGAGGAAAAAATAGGGCAAATGAATCAAGTTAGTTTCTTCGCAGTAGACGATAAAGCTATAGCCCAATATAGTGACGACGACATGGATACATTCCTCGTCAGAATGGGTATTGCCGGTGGTCAGGGGCAAAAGAAGCCTTCGGAGATGACTAAGCAGGAAAAGATAGCTCTAATCCGTAGTGAAGCGAGCAAGATGCTTGACAAAAATTTTACAGAACCTATCAGAAAAGGAAAAATCGGATCACTATTAAATATTGTTGATCCCGAAATGGTAAACAAACTACAGGCTGCGGCTCTGAAAGAAAGCCGCCTGGGAATACCTATGATTATTGGTCGCGATGTAATACACGGTTTCAAGACCATTTTCCCAATTCCTCTAGGACAAGCAGCATCGTTCGATCCTCAACTGGTAGAAGATGGTGCTCGTATAGCTGCTATTGAAGCTCGCTCAACAGGTGTCAACTGGACATTTGCCCCAATGCTTGACATCTCTCGTGATGCTCGTTGGGGGCGTATAGCAGAAAGCCTTGGCGAAGACCCTTATTTGGGTGGTGTCCTTGGAGCTGCTATGGTTAAAGGATTTCAAGGAAACGGAAATCTGGCTGACCCAAATGCAATTGCGGCTTGTGTGAAACATTTTATTGGTTACGGTGCGGCTGAAGGAGGTCGGGATTATAATAGCACAAACATACCTCCGATGTTATTAAGGAATGTTTATCTTCCTCCATTCCACGCCGCTATCGAAGCAGGAGCAGCAACACTAATGACATCGTTCAACGATAACGACGGGATACCGGCCTCAGCAAACAGTTACTTATTGAAAAATGTACTGCGCGATGAGTGGAAATTCGATGGATTTGTTGTTTCAGATTGGGCTTCTATGACAGAAATGATTGCTCACGGATATGCAAAAGATGGAAAGCAAGTAGCAGAACTTTCTGCTAATGGTGGAGTAGATATGGAAATGGTTAGCGGAGTATATCTGCAATACTTACCTGAACTAGTTAAGGAAGGGAAGGTGTCTATGTCAACAATAGATAATGCCGTGCGTAATATACTACGTGTTAAGTTTCAGATGGGATTATTTGAAAATCCATATGTGGATACAAAAAAACCATCAGTATTATATGCAACGAATCACTTGAAAGCAGCCAGACAAGCAGCTATTGAATCGGCCATTCTACTCAAAAATGAAAACAAAACTTTACCTCTATCGGAGACAAAGAAAATAGCAATAATAGGACCTATGGCCGATGCCCCACACGACCAGTTGGGAACATGGGTCTTTGATGGAGACAAGAATTATACAGTAACTCCTATCGGCGCACTGAAAGGTGATTACAAGCATATTAATTATGTGTATGAACCTGCTCTAGGTTATTCACGAGATAAGAGTACTGCTAATTTTGAAAAAGCAAAACAAGCAGCAGCCAATGCTGATGTGGCTATCGTATTCTTAGGCGAAGAAGCTATCCTATCAGGAGAAGCTCATTCACTCTCCAATATCAATCTTATTGGCGTACAGTCAGATCTGTTGAAAGCAGTAAAGAGTGCAGGCAAGCCGGTTGTGCTTGTTATTATGGCCGGAAGACCATTAACAATAGAACGAGATCTTCCCTATGCTGACGCTGTGCTTTATAATTTCCATCCCGGAACAATGGGAGGTCCTGCTATTCTTGATCTATTATTCGGAAAAGCAAATCCTAGCGGAAAGCTTCCTGTAACATTCGTTCGCGAAGTAGGACAAATACCAATGTATTATAATCATAATAACACAGGGCGTCCGGCTCCGGAAAAAGTAATGACTTTAGATGAAATTGAGCTAGAAGCAGGACAAACCTCGCTAGGAAACACATCATTTTATCTGGATTCGGGTAAGAATCCGTTATACCCTTTTGGATACGGTCTTTCTTACAGCTCTTTCGAATATTCAAATCTGGTCCTTTCATCAACATCTATTCCTATGAATGGACGTTTAACAGTAGCAGTAACAATAAAAAATACAAGTAACACAGATGGCACAGAAGTAGTACAACTTTATATCCAAGATAAGGTTGGTTCAATTGTACGCCCGGTTAAAGAACTTAAAGGGTTTCAACGTATAAACCTTAAAGCTGGAGAAACCAAAACTGTTCAATTTGAATTGACAACAAACAACTTTGCCTTCTATAATAAAGATTTGGTTAAAAAGGCTGAAAAAGGTGATTTCAATGTTTGGGTTGGGGGCAATAGTAATGCCGACCTAAAAGGCACGTTCTCTGTAACAGAGTAAAAACCATTATATATAAGGGTCATATAGTATTGATATGGCCCTTATATTCTTTTACGAAAAAAGGATTTTGTAAATAGCAACTATAATTTCTCAAGTATGAAAAAATTAATCTTTCTTTTATTACCTATTTTTTTGCTTAGTTGTAGCAAAGAAACTAAAGAACAAAAGACAAACCAGTTTATCCGAATCGAAGGGCCAAACCTCATTAAGCCAAACGGCGAAAAGCTTTTAATACAAGGGATCAATCTGGGCAATTGGATCAACCCGGAAGGATATATGTTCTTCTTCGGATCGGAAGCAGCATCTTACAGACAGATCAACGAAGCATTCTGCGAAATGGTAGGCCCCGATTTCACTAAAAACTTCTGGAATGAATTTAAAAAGAACTATATCACTCAGGAAGATATAAAATACATCAAGCAAACCGGCATGAATTCAATCCGAATACCATTCCATTACAAGCTGTTCACTAACGAGGACTACATGGGTGTAGATACTGATCAGAAAGGATTTGAACTGATCGACCAAGTTGTAGAATGGTGTAGAGAAGAAGGTCTTTATGTTATTCTGGATATGCATGATGCTCCCGGAGGACAAACTGGTGACAATATAGACGATAGCTATGGATATCCTTGGCTAATGGAAAGTGAAGACAGCAAAGCTTTATTCTGCGACATATGGAAAAATATTGCAGAGCATTATGCCAACGATACTCTCATATTGGGTTACGACCTTCTCAACGAACCTATTGCACATTATTTCGTAAAAGATTTTGCTCATCTGAACGACTCGTTAGAACCTCTTTATAAAAGATGCGTGGAAGCCATTCGTACAGTGGATAAAAACCATATTGTATTATTAGGTGGAGCACAATGGAACGGTAATTTCAAAGTTTTTAAAGACTCCAAATTCGATGATAAGCTAATGTATACTTGCCATCGTTATTGGTGCGACACATTGCAATCTAACATCCAAGACCTAGTACATTTCAGAGATAGTGTAAACCTACCGATGTATATGGGTGAAACAGGAGAAAACACCGATCAATGGATTGCCGCATGGACACGTCTGATGGAGCGAAACAATATTGGCTGGCACTATTGGCCATACAAAAAAATGGTACCAAACAGCTGCATGGTTACTATACCGAAGCCTGAAAACTGGGATCTGATAATTGAATATACAAAGCAAGACAGAAATTCATTTGCCAAAATACGAGATGTAAGACCAAATCAAGACTCTGTAAAAAAAGCAATGACCGATCTGTTGGAGAATATGAAATTCAAGAACTGTACGAAAAACGCAGGTTATATCTCTGCCTTAGGAATGAAACCTTGAAAAATTAAATAAACACTCTTCCTCATTAAGTAATGAGGCCATTAGTAAATAAAGGTTGTTGGGGTGGCTGTCTGGGGTGAGACAGCCACTTTTATTTATCAAGGTTATATTCTCTCTAATCAAAAGAATGATACTAATTTCATAACTTTGCAAAAATATTAAATTCTAATGCGAACACTGCAAGAACTTATAAATATAGATGAACCCGGATGGGCAGTGGTAAAACCATGGATTGATCTGGCCAAAAACAATATTGAAATTCTACCCCGTACCCAGAAGCAAGCCGAAGAAGCTCTTGTCAATACACAGGTTACAACCCGTTCTTTGATGGGAGCTATAGTTTACGAAACCGGAGGATTGATCATAGATAACGGATGGATACGTATCCTCGGCTCGGGCTGCGACCGAATGAAAAGATCATTACCTGTATGGAATAAGGGAAAAACATTCTCAGAATATGGAGAACCTGCACCATACCTATTAATAGCAGATGACGCTATTGGCGGATTTTTTGCAATCAATGGAGGAATGCTTGGACAAGACACCGGGAATATATATTACTTTGCTCCGGAATCTCTCGATTGGATATCTTTAGAAATGGGATATACAGATTTCTTATTATTCTGTTTCGAAGCAGATATGGATGATTTTTATTCAGATTTGAGGTGGAACAATTGGGAGAACGATGTGAAAAATCTACACCCCGATTACGCCTATAACTTTTACCCTTTCCTATGGACAAAAGAGGGGAAAGACATAAATAAAGTTTCTCGAAAAGTAATTTCGATAGAAGAGGCTTATGACTTCAATATGGGAATGAAAAATACGAATAGCAATAACCAAACAGACTAGCTTCTAGACAACTTTAGAATTCGGATCGCTCCTCTAAGAACAATAAGAAATACAATACTTCCGATGATAAGATCCGGAACACCTGTTTCTAATGCCCAAACAAGAAGAGCCGCCAATATAACACCTACATTTATAACCACGTCATTGGATGAAAATATAATACTGGCCTGTATATGAGCATCATTACTTTTAGTATTTTGTAGCAAGACAAGGCAAACAATATTGGCTATAAGAGCTAGTACCGAAATAACAATCATTGTTCTGAAATCGGGAAGTTCTTCGACTCCTATAAAACGTTTTATGACTTCGATAAAACCCAACAAAGCCAACAATATTTGGAAATAACCGCAAATCATAGCCACTCTCTTTTTTCTAGAAACGGCAGCTCCCACTGCTAACAGGCTCAATCCATAGACAAATGCATCTGCAAGCATATCGAGGCTATCAGCAACAAGACCCATCGATTTTGAAAATACGCCGGTAGCCATTTCTATCAGAAAAAATGAGAAATTTATAATCAATACAATCCACAACACTCTCCTTTGTTTCCCATCCTCTCCTACTCCATCTACAAGCTCCGTCTCTTCGCTTTCAACAAAATGAGCCCCTAAATCCAGACTGTTTAAAACAGCCTCAATAGAGTTGTGATTTCCCTCATGATATACAGTCAAAGTACGATTCTTCAGATCGTAAACTTGTGACTTTATTATATCCATATCTTGTAACTTTATTCTGATCAGACGTTCTTCACTAGGACAGTCCATCATGTCTATCTTAAAAGTTGTTTTGATCATTCTATCTTCAATTTACAATACAAATTTAAACTAATAAATCTAGATAAGTAATTTAAGATATTTTTTGTCTTACTTATTATCGTTTTCCGTCATTGCGAGAATTTATTCGAAGCAATCTAGTATATCAGATAAAAATAACATTATACTGGATTGCTTCACCTCAAGCGGTTCGCAAAGACGGTAGATATAGAGGAAAAAAACATCATTAATTTTTATTGAATGCTTAGCATCCCCAAATATATGTTTTCTATTTCATACACAGATTAAAATTTAGCTATCACACCCTTATATAACCCTGTTAATAAAAAGAATAATCCACTGTTAATAACTACAACCTACAACGAGCATAATTAATTTATTATTAACGATTAATATCTAACTTCAGTCTGTTTATAACTTGTTCATACTCTGTTAATAACTTTTTAGGACTTTTAAGTGGGGAAAAGTGGGGAAAAGTGTTTTATTTTTATACCTTTACGTCGCATATTATACAATAAAGGTTCAAACTATAAATGATTCAGTTCCTGGGAAATATCGAAGCGAAAATAGATGCAAAAGCCAGAATTTTTGTACCTGCTATTTTTCGGAAGATCCTACAATCTTCGGGAGAGAACACATTGATACTCAGGAAGGATATATTTCAGGACTGCCTAGTCCTATACCCTCTTCAAGTATGGGAGGAGGAAGTAGCGACACTTCGCTCCCGCTTAAACAGGTGGAACAAAGAACAACAAGCTATCTTTCGCCAATTTGTTGTAGACGCAGAACGACTGGAAATGGACGCCAACGGTAGAATACTGATAGCCAAACGCTATTGCCAAATGGTTGGAATATCTTCAGACGTCCGATTTCTGGGAGTAGACAACACCATTGAAATATGGGCAAAGGAATCTCTGGAAAAATCGCTCATTCCGGCAGATGATTTCAGCGAGCGCATACAAGCATTGATGAATAACGACATTCAAAACGACTAACCATGGCAATTGTATATCATACACCTGTACTGCTTCACGAAAGTGTCGACGGGATGAACATCCGTACCGATAGCGTATGTGTGGACGTTACCTTTGGCGGTGGAGGTCATTCTAAAGAAATATTATCCAGAATTGGCAACAAAGGGCATCTCTACGGATTCGATCAGGATGAAGATGCGATAAGCAATATACCTCAGGACAAACGATTCACTTTCGTTAGAAGTAACTTCCGTTATTTAAAGAATTTCATTAAATATCACGGAGAGGATAAAGTTGATGCTATCCTTGCCGATCTGGGAGTATCTTCTCACCATTTTGATGATGAAGACCGGGGATTTTCGTTCCGATTCGAAGACAGCAAACTGGATATGCGAATGAACCAGAAAGGAAACAAAACCGCAGCACAAATATTGAATAATTATTCGGAAGAGCAGTTAGCCAATATTTTTTATTTATACGGGGAGCTAAAGCAGTCCCGACGAATGGCTTCGGTAATAGTAAAAACAAGAAAAGAGAAACCATATAAGAAGACAAGCGACCTGCTAGACACCCTATCGCAATTTGTAGGAAGAGGAGAAAAAGAAAAGAAAGTTTTGGCACAGGCCTTCCAAGCATTAAGGATAGAGGTTAATGAGGAAATGGAAACGCTGAAGGAAATGCTCGAACAATCGTTGGATATACTAAAAACAGGTGGACGGCTGGTCGTTATCACCTATCATTCTCTGGAAGATAGGCTTGTTAAGAATTTCCTAAAAACAGGAAACTTTGAAGGTAAAATAGAAAAAGACATTTTCGGCAATTTCGAAACATCTTTTCGCCTTATCAATAACAAGGTAATTATCCCTTCCAAAGAAGAGGAGGAAAGAAATCCGCGTTCTCGTAGCGCAAAACTAAGAATAGCAGAAAAAATATAACTCCATTGGCATTATGAAAGCGAAGGATATAAAGAAAAAAATAATGTACATTTTGGGCGGTACAGTCCTTACCGAAGATTTTTTCTGGAAAAATGCCCGTTTTATCATTACTGTTTGCGTAATTATCGCACTATATATCAGCAATAGATATAGTTGTATCGAAAAGATGGCAGAAATAGAAACATTGCAAAGGGAGCTTAAAGATGCAAAATACGAATCGCTTACGATATCGGCAGACCTGATGGGATTAAGCCGCGAGTCGAAAGTTGAGGATATGGTTCAGAAAGGCGGAGTAGACCTGAAGCAAACAGCAGAACCATTTTATAGAATAAAAAAATAATATCAGGAGTTTATGGCGAAAGGATCTGAAGGAGCAGTAAAAAATGTAGCTATCAGCCGTTATGGTTGGGCTACCCTTTTTATGTCTTTGGTATTTATAGCAATTCTGGTCTTCATATTTAAAATAAAATACTCAGAAGGCTCTGTCTGGAGAGAACTGGGGAGACAAGAAACAGTAAAAAAAGACAGGGAGATTCAGCCAAACAGAGGAAACATCTATGCTGATGACGATCGATTGTTGGCTACAAGCGAACCTCTATATGGTGTATATGTAGACTTTATGTCTGAAGGCATAAAGCAAGACACCTTGATGAAATATGCAACTCCTCTATCACAAGCTTTAGCAAAAAAATTTCCTGACAGAACAGCAGCCCAATACAAACGGGTAATACTCGATGGCTGGGATCTCAGCCGTAAAGAATTAGCAGAAATAGAACGCAACAAGAAAAACAACTCGAATAAAAAAGTAAAAGTTCGTAGTCGTTATGTAAGAATTGTCCGCCCTGACATAAACTATCTCGAATTGAAAGAATTAAAAACGTTCCCTTTCTTCAACCAACGAAGCAATAGGAGCGGTTTATTTACAGAAGAGAGAACAATGAGACTAAAACCTTTCGGTCGTTTGGCCGGTAGAACAGTTGGTTCTATCTACAAAGATTACGACGCAGGCGGTACTAGCGGGCTAGAACTTAAATACGATTCTATATTAAAAGGTGTTCCGGGAGTAAAAACAAGACAACGTGTACAAGGCCGTTGGATAGATGTTGTGCTGGAAGAACCAACCGACGGGGTAGACGTAAAAACGACATTGAATGTAGACATGCAGGATATGGCTGAAAAGGCCCTGTACAGTAAACTTACGGAAACCAAAGCAGAATCAGGAGTTGCCATCGTAATGGAAGTGGCTACAGGAGAGATTAAAGCCATTACCAATCTCGACAGAGTGTCTGAAGGGGTTTATGCAGAAGGCAATCCCAATGCATTTTCGTATATGTCCGAACCGGGTTCGACATTTAAAACCGTATCGCTTATGGTTGCTCTCGAAGATGGTGTTGTTACACCCGAAGAAGAAGTATTTGTCGGTAACGGGCTATTCGAATATAAAGGACGAATCATAAAAGACCATGACTGGCGCAAAGGACAGGACAAAGGATCCGTCACCATAGCCAGAGGGATGTATTCATCGCTGAACGTCGTCATAGCCAAAATGATATTGAAAGGATACGAAAACAATCCGCAAAAATATGTACAACGTATTCACGATTTAGGCCTAACTAAAAAGATAGAATGGGACGTCCCATTAAAAGGTAAAGAAGGTACATCCGTCATCCGTTTCCCTGATGATAAAGGCAACCCTTGGTCAAAAACCACTCTACCGTGGATGTCTTTCGGCTACGAAACACAAGTTCCTCCCATATATATGCTTATGTTCTACAACGGCATAGCCAATAATGGGAAGATGATAAAACCTTTCATTACTAAATCTTTCTTAAAAGACGGCAAAATTGAGCAAGAATTCGAAACGGAAGTCATAAATCCTAAATTATGCTCAGAGAAGACATTGAATCAAGTAAAAGATATACTTAGAGGTGTGGTTACAGACGGAACAGGTAAGGCTGTCAATTCCGATTATTTTCCTATTTCAGGAAAAACAGGAACGGCTATGATTGCTGCACGAGGGGGCTATGAAGGTTATTATGTATCGTTCTGTGGATATTTCCCTTCCGATAATCCTAAATACACTTGTTTTGTCGGGATACGCAGACCGCAAGGGAGCCCTTCGGGAGGATTGATGCCGGGTGCGGTATTTAAACAAATAGCCGAAGGCATTTATAAAAAGAATTTGGTGTCGACTACTGTTAAACCAATAAAAGATACGGTCAACTCTTTGATACCTGTACTAAAAGGCGGATCATTAAAGAATACCGAAATTGTATTAAAAGGTATCAAGCAATCATTCTCCTTTACAGGAGATAAATTCGACTGGGTGAAACAAGGGTCTTATCTGGAAGGTATCTCTCTCGAAGGAAATACATCCGTAAAAAAAGGATTAGTTCCCGATGTAACCGGAATGGGAGCAAGAGATGCAATCTATTTGCTCGAAAATGCAGGGCTGAGGGTAACTCTGGTAGGAGCAGGTAAGGTTAAGCAGCAATCTATACCGGGAGGTAGTACTCTCATTAAAGGAGCAACAATTAAAATAGAATTAAATTAAAAAAAATACAGATATGAAACTGCAAGATTTACTTAAACATGTAGATGTAGTTGATATAAAAGGTGAAGGTAATACAGAAGTGACAGGCATTTTCACCGATTCTCGCAAATCCACAGAAGGATCTGCTTTTGTTGCCTTGGCAGGAGTGCAGGTAGATGGTCATCAGTATGTAGACAATGCATTAGCCTTAGGTGCAAAAATTGTTATTCACCAAGAAGAGATAGATACCACAAAAGCAGGCATCACTTACATTAAAGTTAAAGATAGCGCCGATGCTGCGGGTAAAATGGCGACACATTGGTATGGGGATCCTTCGTCCAAACTAAAATTAGTAGGCGTGACAGGTACCAATGGGAAAACCACGACTGCCACATTATTATATGAGATGTTCCGTAAACTCGGCTATAAAGCCGGATTACTTTCTACGGTAGCCAACTATGTGGACGGAAAAGAATATCACGCTACCCACACAACACCTGATCCTTTATCTCTGAATGAGATGCTCGCTAAAATGGTAGATGCAGGGTGTGACTACGCCTTTATGGAGGTAAGCTCACATGCTATCCATCAGAAACGCATCAGTGGTTTGAAATTTGAAGGAGGTGTCTTTACCAACCTTACACAAGACCACCTGGACTATCATAAAACAATGGAAGAATATCTGAAAGCAAAGAAAATGTTTTTCGATAACCTTCCCGCAACAGCCTTTGCTCTTACCAATATCGATGATAAGAACGGGCTGGTAATGTTACAAAACACAAAGGCAAAAAAACAAACATATTCTGTTCGCGCATTAGCTGATTTTAAAGCTAAAATTATCGAAAAACATTTCGATGGGACAGGTATTGAAATAAATGGAAAAGAATTGCAGGTACAGTTCGTAGGCGTTTTCAATGTTTACAATCTTCTTGCAGTTTACGGCGCAACAGTATTACTCGGGCAAGATTCAGACAAGGCTATGCTCATCTTAAGCACGCTTAAACCAGTATCCGGAAGATTTGAAACAATTCGTTCACCGGAAGACTTCACCGCAATTGTAGACTATGCTCATACACCCGATGCTCTAACTAATGTTTTGGAATCTATCCATGAAGTTCTGGACGGCAAAGGCAGGGTTATTACTGTTGTTGGGTGTGGAGGAAACAGAGATAAAACCAAACGCCCGATCATGGCACGCGAAGCTGTAAGGTTGAGTGACCAAGTCATACTGACATCTGACAACCCTCGCTACGAAGAGCCACAAGCCATTATCAACGATATGGCAGACGGACTGAACAGCCAGCAGATGAAAAAAACCCTACTTATCACAGAACGCGAGCAAGCCATTAAAACGGCATGCACTCTAGCTAAAGCTGGTGATGTAATCCTCATCGCAGGAAAGGGGCATGAAGATTATCAGGACGTGAAGGGTGTAAAACATCATTTTGACGATCGCGAAGTAGTTCGTAATATATTTAATAATTGATAGGTTAGAACAAAATTAAAGCAACATAAAAGATGTTATATTATCTATTTGATTTTTTAGATGGTCTGGATTTTCCGGGTGCAGGGATGTTTAAATACATTTCATTCCGGGCTGCGATAGCTTTAATCCTTTCCCTTTTGATATCAACGATCATAGGTCGCCGAATCATCAATAAACTGCAAAAACTGCAAATTGGCGAAATCGTCAGAAATCTTGGACTGGAAGGGCAATTAAGCAAAAAAGGAACTCCTACAATGGGCGGTATCATTATTATCATTGCCATACTTGTTCCAGCTTTACTCCTTGCCAAATTAGATAATATATATATAGTATTGATGCTGATTACAACCGTATGGCTTGGATCTCTTGGATTTTTGGATGATTATATCAAAGTATTCAAAAAAGACAAAGAAGGGCTACATGGTAAATTTAAAATAGTTGCGCAGATAGGTTTAGGGCTAATCGTTGGATTGGCACTGTATCTAAGTCCCGATGTTATAATCAGGGAAAATGTCGAGTTTCGCAACCAAGACAATGTTATAGAAAAAGTAAGTTATGTAACCGAAGGGGCTAAATCGACCCAGACAACTATTCCTTTCCTTAAAAACAATAATCTCGACTACGAAGATTTAGTTTCCTTTATGGGCGATTATGCCGAACCTGCGGCATGGGTTCTATTTGTTTTAGTAGTTATATTCATTGTAACAGCGGTATCGAACGGAGCCAATTTAACCGACGGGCTGGACGGACTTGCAGCAGGAAGCTCTGCAATCATAGGGGTTACACTCGGTATTCTGGCATATGTATCCGGGCACATTGAATTTGCCTCATACCTGAACATTATGTTTATTCCCGGAAGTCAGGAGTTGGTAATTTTTGCAGCAGCATTCATCGGAGCTACAGTTGGCTTCCTTTGGTACAATGCCTTCCCCGCACAAGTATTTATGGGAGATACAGGAAGCTTAACACTGGGTGGTATAATTGGTGTATTTGCTGTATTAATACACAAAGAACTATTGTTACCTATTCTCTGCGGAATATTTTTTGTGGAAAGTCTTTCGGTAATGATGCAAGTTTTCTATTTCAAGTTTACAAAGAAAAAATATGGTGAAGGACGACGTATCTTCAAGATGACACCTCTCCACCATCACTTCCAGAAAGCCGGTAATTCAGGCATACAGGCCTTATTCCAAAAACCAATAGGCCCGGTACCCGAATCTAAAATAGTAGTCCGTTTTTGGATCATTGGTATCATTCTGGCAGTACTTACATTAGCAACATTGAAAATGCGATAAAACGTATGAATAAGATTATCATTTTGGGAGGAGGAGAAAGCGGTGTTGGATCTGCAATACTGGCACAGGCAAAAGGATTTGATGTTTTTTTGTCGGATAGCGGAGCTTTGCAGGATAAATACAAAACGGAACTGGATCAGTATGGTATACCCTACGAAGAAAAGGGACATACCGAAGAGATTGTTCTTGCCGCAACAGAAATAATCAAAAGCCCCGGAATTCCCAATTATGCTCCTCTTGTTCAAAAAGCAATAGAAAAAGGAATCCCTATACTCTCGGAAATGGAGTTTGCCAAACGGTACACTTCTGCAAAAATGGTTTGTATAACAGGAAGTAACGGTAAAACAACAACAACCAGCCTTATTTACCATATTCTCAAATCGGCTGGATTAAATGTCGGACTTGGGGGAAATATAGGGAGAAGTTTTGCGCGTCAGGTAGCCGAAGAAGATTATGATTATTACGTATTGGAACTGAGCAGTTTTCAGCTTGAAAACATGTATACGTTCAAGGCGGATATTGCTATCCTACTGAATATCACTCCGGATCACCTAGACCGATACGATCATGACATGCAGAAATACGTGGATGCAAAAATGCGCATCGTTCGAAATCAAACAGAAAAGGATGCTTTCATATTTTGGGAGGAAGACCCCATAGTAAGTAAAGAACTAAAGAAACTGGTATCAACAGGTAAGCAATATACTTTTGCCGAATACAAAACAGGCAATGCCATTGCTTATGGGGAAGAAAACAAGATAGATATAAACATGCCAAAATCTGCTTTCATTATGGAACAAGATTTATTAGCACTAGAGGGCACACATAATCTGTACAACTCTCTGGCATCCGGAATAGCAGCGAAGTTACTGGATATATCAGATGAAAATCTGCGTCATTCCCTCAGTGATTTTCAGGGAGTGGAACACCGATTGGAAAAAGTTGCCAAAGTGAGAGGTATCCAATTTATTAACGACTCGAAAGCGACCAACGTCAATTCATGTTGGTACGCCTTAAAAAGCATGAAGACAAAAGTAGTGCTTATACTTGGAGGCACAGATAAAGGGAATGACTATACCGAAATAGAACAACTGGTAAAAGACAAAGCCAGAGCTTTGGTTTTCCTCGGAGTGGACAATAGTAAACTTCATAAGTTCTTTGACGGTAAAATAGAGAAAACCGAAGATGCGTCTTCTATGCAAGACGCTGTACAAAAGGCCTATGCACTAGCTGAAGAAGGAGATACCGTATTACTCTCCCCTTGCTGTGCTAGTTTCGACCTGTTCAAAAATTACGAGGACAGAGGTGATCAATTTAAAGAATATGTAAGAAAATTATAACCAGATATGGAATTCAATTTCTTAGGAAGAGCCTTCAAAGGGGATAAAGTGATATGGTGCATTTTTATGGCACTTTGCATTGTCTCATTACTTGTTGTATTTAGTGCTACAAGTACAATAGCCTATCGCCAACACAACCATTGGAGCCCGATCCTTCGTCATGCCATATTCCTGCTTATTGGTTTTGGATTGGTTCTTTTCCTGCAAAGAGTTCCAAGCCGTTTCTTCTCCGTTTTATTGTTAGGACTGCCCGTGTCTGCCATATTACTTATTATTACAATGTTCATGGGAGAGGACGTCAACGGTGCACAACGCTGGCTTGGAGTTGGCGCATTTACAATACAGCCTTCTGAATTTGCTAAAATATCTGCGATTGGCTTTGTTGCTTTCTTCTTAAGTAAAATAAAACCAAATAATGAAAGTTGGATATTCAAAACATTAATCATTGGCGTAGGTGGACTTTGTATACTCATTGCTCCGGAAAACCTTTCCACTGCATGTCTCTTATTCGGAGTTTGCTTCATTCTAATGTTTATCGGACAAGTCAGCTTAAAGAAACTAGGCTTCATTGCCCTGACAGGAATAGTGGCAGCAGTTCTGCTGTTTGGAAGCCTCACTCTCCTACCCGATTCTGTGGCCAAAGAGTACCTGCCTGACCGTTTAGCTACATGGAAAAACCGCATCGAAAGGCATTCCGATGAAGAAAGCAAAGCAATGGTTAATGCAGATGGCTCTATTGCCTACAAAATAACAGATGAAAATTATCAGGTTTCTCACGCTAAAATAGCTATTGCAAATGGAGGTATAATTGGTTTGCCGGGTAGCGGAACCGAAAGAGACTTTCTTCCTCAGGCATATTCAGACTTTATATTCGCAATTATATTAGAAGAAACCGGACTTTTAGGTGGTTTGTTTGTTCTATTATTATATGTAGCGTTAATGTTCCGATGCGGAGTATTAGCGTCTAAATGTGAAAAGAAGTTCCCCAGATATCTTATTTTAGGGTCTGCACTTATACTTACAATACAGGCTTTAGCAAATATGGCCGTAGCAGTCAATCTAATTCCGGTAACAGGGCAACCATTACCTTTGGTCAGCAGGGGAGGGACATCCACGATTATCACATGTGCTTATTTTGGAATTATTTTAGCCTGTTCCTCCAAGATCAACGACGAACACGAAGACATTGACGAAAGTATTGCCAATGTAGATTTTGAAATAACAGAAAATGTTACAGAATGAAGAAAGATTTGAAAGTTTTGATTAGTGGTGGAGGTACAGGAGGACATATCTTTCCTGCTATCGCTATTGCCAATACAATAAAAAAACGTTATCCATCCGCTAAAATTCTTTTTGTAGGTGCCGAAGGAAAGATGGAAATGACAAGGGTTCCTAATGCCGGATATGAAATTATTGGATTAGAAGTGGCAGGGCTTAACAGAAAAAATATTTTCAAAAACTTCTCCACTATCTGGAAATTTCAGAAAAGCCTAAGTAAAGCAAAGAAAATATTAAAAGATTTTGCTCCGGATATAGCTATAGGAGTAGGTGGTTATGCCAGTGGGCCCACCCTATATAAGGCTAACTCATTGAAAATACCGACACTCATTCAAGAACAGAATTCTTATGCGGGAATCACTAATAAATTCTTAGGTAAAAAGGCAACTAAAATATGTGTTGCCTACGAAGGAATGGAACGCTTTTTCCCCGCCGACAGAATCGTAATGACCGGTAATCCATGCCGCGAAGAATTACTATCTCCTAATATAACAAAAGAAGAAGCCTGCAAGCATTTCAATCTTGATCCAACAAAAAAGACAATCTTAGTGATAGGTGGTAGCTTAGGAGCTAGAACTTTAAACAAAAGCTTGTTGAATGGAGTAGAAGCGATTAATGTCTCCGGAGTGCAAGTACTATGGCAATGTGGCAAACTATACTCATTCGAAATGAATATGGATATAAAGGCTAAAGGGAATCCGAAGGACATCCATATTCACGAATTTATCGATCGTATGGATTTGGCTTACAAAGCTGCCGACTTAGTCATTTCCAGAGCAGGAGCCAGTTCCATTTCCGAACTCAGCTTGCTCGGTAAACCTGTAATTCTGGTTCCTTCTCCGAATGTATCGGAAGATCATCAGACTAAAAATGCGATGGCATTGGTTAATAAGGATGCAGCAATATTGGTAACAGACATAGAAGCTAACAATGTACTAATAGATACAGCTTTGAAAACAGTCGGAGATGAAAATAAATTAGCTGATCTATCAAAAAATATACTCAGTCTGGCTCAACCAAATTCGGCAGACCGAATTGTAGATGAAGCGATGAAACTTATTGAAAATAATGAATAATATACAGTCTATATATTTTATAGGAATCGGCGGAATAGGGATGAGCAATTTGGCTCGCTATTTCATGTTGAAGGGCAAGAAGGTGGCCGGATACGACCGTACAGAAACACCACTGACTAAAGAACTCGTAAAAGAGGGAGCTATTGTACACTATACGGATGATGTAAAACTGATTCCCGATTTTTGCAAAAACAGTGCTGACACATTGGTTGTGTATACACCTGCCGTACCGTCAGACAATGAAGAAGTAAAGTTCTTCCGAGACAATGGCTTCACCATGCAGAAACGAGCTCAAGTTTTGGGTACAATAACTAAATCGAGTAAAGCTCTTTGTTGTGCCGGAACCCATGGTAAGACGACAACATCAAGTATGCTGGCTCACATTTTGAAACAGTCTCACCTCGACTGCAACGCTTTTCTAGGTGGAATACTGAAAAATTACAACAGCAACCTAATGCTTTCCGAGACAAGCGAATTTACAGTTATTGAAGCAGATGAGTATGATCGTTCGTTTCATTGGTTGCATCCTTATATGGCTCTGATAACATCTGTCGATCCAGACCATTTAGACATTTACGGTACAGAAGAAGAGTATCTGAAAAGCTTTGAGCATTTCACAAGCCTCATCCAACCGGGAGGAGCATTGGTGATGAAACATAATATAAAGCTCTCCCCTAAGGTTAGTGATAATGTAAGAGTCTATACTTATTCGATCGAAAAGGGAGATTTCCATGCTAAAAATGTAAGGATAGGAAATGGAGAAATTCATTTCGATTTTGTTACTCCGAAAGGGATTATTGATAATATACAACTCGGTGTTCCGGTTAAAATAAACATTGAAAACGGAATAGGCTCTATGGCTTTGGCATGGCTAAACGGAGCAACTGATGATGAACTTCGTCATGCTATGACAACCTTTCAAGGTGCAAAAAGGCGTTTCGATTTTATCTTGAAAACAGATAAAATATCCATGATAGACGATTATGCTCATCATCCTGAAGAGTTAGCAGCAAGTATTACATCTGTAAAAGAGTTATATCCGGATAAAAAACTTACAGGAATATTCCAGCCACACTTGTATAGCCGGACAAAAGATTTTGCTCCCGAGTTTGCACGAAGTCTTTCGTTATTGGATGAACTTATTCTGCTTGACATCTATCCTGCAAGAGAGAAACCGATAGAAGGAGTTACTTCAAAAATAATATTTGACAAGGTAACTTGTCCTAAAACATTGTGTAACAAGGAAGATTTATTACCTTTATTGGAAAAGAAAAATGATATTGAAGTTCTACTAACTGTGGGCGCAGGCGATATTGACCAGCTATTAGAACCCATCAAACAGATATTGGAAAAGAAATTATGAAAAAAGTACTAGTCATAGCCGGACTATGTATTCTGGTAGGATACCTTTTATTCTCGCTTTTCTATTTTCAGAATAAGCCTAAAGAAGGTGTATGCAAAGAGTTCGAAGTCGCCGTAAAAAATGGAGCAGATGGAGAACAGTTTGTAGACACTGAAGACATAAAGAAATTTGTCAAAGAAAAAGGGCTTGATCCTACAGGAAAACAATTGAAAGAAATCAATACAAATGCTATAGAAGAAGCCATATTGACCAATCACCTAATCAAAAAAGCAGATGTATTTGTAACCAACAATGGCTCTATCAAAGCATCCATAGAAGAAAGGAAACCTTTGATACGGATTATCAGCGATAGTGGTGAAAATTATTACGTAGACAATGAAGGAATTAAAATGCCTTTATCTAAACGTTTTACTGCTTATATCCCAATAGCCACAGGATCAATAAAAGAAAGCTTTGCAAAGACGGATTTATATAAATTTGCATTATTTTTGCATGATGATAAATTTTGGAATGCACAAATTGAACAAATAGTTGTCCTACCAAACCAAGATATAACATTAATACCTCGGGTTGGTGATCATCAAATTATATTGGGAGACTTAAACGGATACAAAGAACGGCTGGACAAACTGATGACATTTTATCAGAATGGGTTGAATGAAACAGGCTGGAATAAGTATTCCGTTATAAATCTAAAGTTTAACAAACAAGTTGTTTGTACGAAGCGTTAAAACAAAAACAGTTTTTTAGCCGTCTGAAAAAGAGCGGTTTCTAAAAATAAAAAGATATGGAACAGGCAGGTTTTATTGTAGGTATCGATCTGGGTACATCAAAAATAGTCGGAGTATTGGGGCGTAAGAATGAGCAAGGAGTTATATCTATTCTAGCTTCTGAAAGTATACCTTCCGATTCTTGTGTAAAATATGGGGTCATTTATAACATAGATGAAGCGGCAGGGAAAATAAAAAAGCTCATCAGCCTATTGGAAAACAAAACGGGAAAGAAGATAGGAAAAGTATATGTATCTGTAGCCGGAAAATCGTTGCGTGCCATAGAGCATAACGAAACAAAACTATCAGATGGATTTACCCCCATCACATTTGCCATACTCGACAGTATGGAGCAGCAGGCAAAATTGAATAAGCCTGACTTTTTCACCAATTACAGTGTGCTTGCTCCGGAATATTACTTGGATGGAAAATATGAAGAAGATCCGATTGAAAAAACAGCATCTACTATCGAAGGTCGCTACCGTCTGGTAATAGGACGTCCCAACATAAAAAACAATCTGGTAAAAAGTATAACAGATAAGGCACAAATAGAAATAGCCGGATATCTAGTAGGGCCTGTTGCCGCCGGAGCATTAGTTCTTGACGAAGCAGACAGACAAGCTGGTTGTGCCCTCATTGACTTTGGTGCAGGAACAACGACCCTGTCCATATACAAAGACGGATTGCTCCGTTATATGTCAGTTATCCCATTGGGTGGCCGCACAATAACAAAGGACGTACAGGCCTTAGGATTTGTTCACGAATCAGCCGAAACCTACAAAATCCGTTATGGAAAAGTAGGTAAAGACAAGAATAAAGCAGAAGGAAATGTATCGCCTGATGTTGATCTCAGAGAATTAAACAAAGTTATTCAACTCCGTCAGGATGAAATAATACTGAATGTCATTAACCAAATCAGATTATCTGGGTACGGAGATCAACTAAATGCAGGTATCGTTATGATTGGAGGAGCATCACAGATGAATGGCTTAGTAGATTATTTATCTGAAAAAGCTCAACTCCCCGCAAAACGTGGTGTAGCGAAACGAGTATATATAAATAATGCTGCCGAGTTACTACAAAATCCTCTTTACACTCAAGCTTTAGGGCTATTATTGTTCGCCAACGAGAATTGTGAAAGAAAAGAAGAAGCTCCAAAAGCAGCACCTGTTTATACCCCTCCTACCTCAATTCCTGAACCGAAAGAAGAGCCTGAATATGTAGAAGAGGAAGAACACCCTAAGAAAAAAAGCAAAAAACAAAAAGACGGAAAACAAACAACTCTTTTCGGTTTTTTTGAGAAGATACAGAACTTTGGAGGAACAATGTTCAACGACGAGGAGTAAACCTTGTCCTTTAATCACAAAAAATAAACATCTTTAGAATATGGATGAAAAAATACTGGATTTTCAATTTCCTAGAAAAACTCAGACAATCATTAAGGTGATAGGTGTAGGTGGTGGCGGTGGTAACGCCGTAAACCATATGTACAACGAAGGAATACACGATGTTTCTTTTGCCCTATGCAATACAGACAACCAAGCTCTTGGCGAATCACCTGTAGAAACACGTGTGCAACTTGGAAAGAAAACGACAGAAGGACTTGGAGCTGGGAATCGCCCCGAAGTAGCGAGCGCTGCTGCCGAAGAGAGTCGCGAAGATATAGAGCGTTTACTGAATGATGGAACCAGAATGGTTTTCATCACAGCCGGTATGGGAGGAGGCACCGGGACTGGTGCAGCTCCTGTTGTCGCTCGTATAGCCAAAAATATGGGAATCCTTACTGTAGGTATTGTAACTATTCCATTTGTATTCGAAGGCAGAAAAAAAATTATCCAAGCCCTGAAAGGTGTTGAGGATATAGCAAACAGCGTAGATGCTCTGCTCGTCATTAACAATGAGCGTTTGATTGATATATATGCCGATCTTACTATACCGAATGCATTTGCCAAAGCCGATGACACATTGACTATTGCAGCCAAAGGAATTGCAGAGATCATCACGGTACACGGGCATATCAATCTCGACTTTGCCGATGTCAAAACTATTCTGAAAGACGGAGGAATTGCCATTATGAGTAGCGGATATGGCGAGGGCGAAAATAGAGTGGAAGATGCAATTGTAAACGCACTACATTCTCCATTACTGAATAACAATGATGTATTTGAAGCTAAGAAAATATTATTCAACATATATTCAAGTGAAGAAGCCCCTCTTATTGTTGAAGAGATGGAGGCCGTAGCTAACTTCATGAAACGCTTTGGTCCAGAGATAGAAGTTATTTGGGGTACAGCTACAGATAAGAAACTGGAAGAGAAAGTGAAGATTACTTTACTTGCTACAGGATTCGGCATGTCTAGTATTCCGGGTATAGACGAACACTATCGCGAATTGACGGAAGAAGAAGAGCTTTTGGAAGAGGAGCGTCTAAGACATGAAGACGAAGAAAAACGCCGAATTAACGAAATGATTGAAAAACATTACGGAAAAGACGGAGTACAAACAATGGCTGTTAAAACTTCTTTCTTCAGTCCAAAACCAGTTATTCTATCGACAGAGGAATTGGATGATGATAAAATTATAGATGCTCTGGAGAATACTCCGGTATTTAAGCGTGATGAAAAATTTAATCCCGGAGATTACAGACCGGATGCAAAGAAGCAAGGAGATTTGTTTAACAATTAAAATACGATCATGAACTTATTTGACCAAGTTAGCGAAGATATAAAAGACGCTATGCGTGCAAAAGATAAAATAAAATTGGAAGCATTGCGTGGCATGAAGAAAGAATTTTTGGAAGCAAAGACAGCCAAAGGCGCTGCAGACGAATTGTCTGATGAAACAGCAATCCAAATTCTACAGAAAATGGCAAAACAGCGTCGCGACAGTGCTGAAATATACACTGGTCAGAATCGTGCAGACCTTGCCGAAAAAGAATTGGCAGAACTATCGGTTATTGAGGCCTACTTGCCGAAGCAGTTATCACAAGATGAGCTTGACTCAAAAATTGCTGAAATCATTACTCAGGTAGGAGCATCCTCTCCGGCTGATATGGGTAAAGTGATGGGAGTTGCGACCAAATCTCTGGCCGGACTAGCTGCCGGAAAAGCTATATCGGAGACTGTAAAAAAGCTATTGAGCAAATGATATAAATAAACTCGATTTATATAAGCAGGATTTATCGATCCTGCTTTTTTATTATAATAAAGGAATAAAACTGATAAAAAGAGCCAAAATCTTACATATTCCAATATTTTTATACTAAATTTGCACACTTATAATATTTGTGTGCATTTTTGTAGATGGCTATAAACAAAACCAGAAATATACTGATTGACGTCGCCCGTCAGCTATTTGCCAAACTGGGAGTAGAAAACACTACCATGAACGATATAGCTGTTGCTTCACATAAAGGGCGTAGAACGTTATATACATATTTCAACAATAAAAATGAAGTATACCAAGCCGTACTCGAAACCGAACTCGATCAAATGTACCATGCGCTGCAAACTGTAGCCAGCAAGAAACTACCGGCTGATGAAAAACTACTACTCTTTTTTTATACCCGATTCGATGCGATCAAAAATGCAGTGGTAAGGAATGGTACATTAAAGGCCGACTTTTTCAGAGACATATGGCGTGTGCAAAATGTCCGAAAATCATTCGATCTAAAGGAAATACAAGTACTGAGAGACATCCTAAATAAAGGTGTGGAAGAAGGAACTTTCGAAATGCCCGATACACAGGCCACTGCTGAAATCCTGCATCATGCACTAAAAGGACTGGAAGTTCCTTATATAAGAGGGCAGATCAGAGCCGAAAGCCTGAAAACAGAATCGCAAAGAGAGAATATAGCTCATCTAATCTTTGAAGGAATTAAAAAGAAAAAATAGTAAACTGAATATATTAATTTATACTTTAAATTATGAAATTACTAGAAGGTAAAACCGCTATTATTACAGGTGCTGCTCGTGGTATTGGTAAAGCCATTGCACTTAAATTTGCAGAACATGGAGCAAATATTGCATTCACCGATTTAGCTATCGATGATAATGCAAAAGCGACAGAAGCTGAAATTGCGAAATTTGGAGTTAAAGCGAAAGGATATGCATCTAATGCTGCAAACTTCGATGATACACACAAAGTAGTAGAAGAAATTGTTAAAGATTTCGGTCAGGTGGATATTCTTATCAACAATGCAGGTATCACTCGCGATGGTCTGATGATGCGTATGACAGAACAGCAATGGGATATGGTGATCAACATCAACCTGAAATCAGCATTCAACTTCATCCATGCACTTACTCCGGTATTCATGAAGCAAAAAAGCGGAAACATTATCAATATGAGTTCGATTGTTGGACTAAACGGTAATGCAGGACAAGCTAACTATTCTGCATCTAAAGCAGGTATGATCGGCTTAGCTAAATCGGTGGCAAAAGAACTCGGTTCTAGAAATATCCGTGCAAACTGTATCTGTCCGGGATTTATCATCACAGAAATGACAGGTGTTTTGTCTGACGATGTGAAGAAAAAGTGGGCTGAACAAATTCCTTTACGTCGTGGCGGTACTCCGGAAGATGTGGCTAATGTTGCGGTGTTCCTAGCATCCGATTTGTCTGCATATGTAACAGGGGAAGTTATTCCGGTTACAGGAGGTATGTAATTAAAGAACCTATCAAATATAAAAACGGCTTCAAATTATTGAAGCCGTTTTCGTTTTTTATATAGACTTGGAATATCGTTTTTCACTATTCAGCATCAATTTATCCAAGGATGCGGCTACATTACGCACAAACGGTGCAGCGGTGGGCAATACGGTAATACATTCTTCATCGAACTCAATAATACCATCTTTTGCAAATTCCGCTAAAACGGTCTCATCATAATTTAGCGCATCCTTTACCGATTCAATAGTAATATTCATTCTCTCAGCTATTCGCTCCCATTTAACTGTATAGTTACACATCAGTTCGGAAATGACTTCACGTGTAATTTGCTCTTCTCTGCTGAGTACATACCCCTTCACTATCGGAAGTATTCCACTATTTACCTGTTCAATATAGGTATCCAGATCTTTCGTGTTTTGGCTATAAGCAGAAGACAACTGGCTTATGCCTGTTATACCAAAAGCGTATACTTGCCCTGTTGTCCGGCGAGTGCAATATCCTTGAAAGTTTCTATGCAAAGCTTTCGATTCTAGAGCCTTGTAGAGTTCATCATCAGGAAGGACAAAATGATCGAGTCCGATAGTTTTATATCCGGCATCCAGCAATAAACCTTTTGCCGTTTCATATATTCGACTCTTTTCTTCAACAGAAGGCAATCCAATCTTTTCCAAATTTTTCTGTAATTTATTTACCCAAGGCACATGAGCATAAGAAAACGTAACGATACGGTCAGGCTTCAGAGAAATAGCTTTATTAATAGTATCGGCAAAAGATTCAGGCGTTTGCAACGGAAGCCCATAAATGAAGTCCATATTCAAAGACAAGCCGTTATCTCTTATAGTTTTCACAATATCTTCTATTGGCATACGAGAAGCCTTTCTATTGGAAGCCTTCAAAACATCCTCATTGAAATCCTGTACGCCAATGCTTATACGATTGAATCCCGCCTGTATCAGATCGAGCCAATATTGTTCATTCATATATCCCGGATGGCACTCAATAGCTATCTCAGGATCATCGATACAATCAAACTCAGAGAGGATCATTTGGTTTATTTCTTTCAAAACCGCAACCGGCTGAGAGGTAGGAGTTCCTCCTCCATAATGTATTTGCGATATTTTTCGGCTATGATCCAAAAGAGGCAATACCATTCGGATTTCCATTTTCAGTGCATCTATATAATTTCCGATTGCAGCCTTTTCTCTCATTAATTGCGAATTACAACCGCAATAGTAACACATTTGGTAACAAAACGGAATATGAATATATATGGAAATATGTTCCGGCTTTTGAGTATTCGACGCAACTACTGAATTTCTGAACAAATCGGAACTGAACGATTCATTAAAGAAGTTTGCAGGAGGATAACTTGTGTAACGAGGTACAGGTATGCTGTACTTATTCAATAATTCTTGTTTCATTTTCTTTTTCTTTCGGAGCTTTCAGCTTAAAAGCAAACAGTATAAACAACAAGGAAACGGCAGCAATGCACATTTCTACAACAAATAAACCTTTATAGGTAATCATGGCAGCAATTTTTCCAGAACCGACTCCCATAATAATACCACTCAGGTGCGTAATTACAGTTTGTATCGTAAAATCCGTTCCTTCAAAACCGGGACGAACGCAATCCATAGCAGTAGTGTAAACCACTATGACAGATAATCCATAGCTACCCCACAATAGAGTTATACCCAGATGTAAAGTTGCTATATTTATAGGTAAAACAGAAACTAGCAAACAAAAATAAATAGTGGTCGCCAAAGTAAGTATAGCAAATATCAATCTTGCTGTATGCCGTCCTATCTTTCTTACTATAAATCCACCACCAAAAGAAGCTAAACAGCCGATAGATGTTCCTACAATGCCCGACATAACACCAATCTCTTTCAAATTGTAGCCATAGTCTACCAGCATTGGTTTCAGCATAGCAAGGACCCCTATAAGTCCGGCATAATACAAGAAGAGGAATACAACTTGTTTCCAGATACCTTTTTGTTTGAAAAAACCTAGAATATCATTTGATGTTGGTTTTTCCTGTTGCTTAGGACGGATAATATCATTGTCCTTGTTCCCCTTAAAAAAGAATAGCGGAATCAAAGCCAATATTACAAACAGAGCCAAAAAAGGTAATAGATTACCCCACCCCACTTTATGATAGAGAAGTAGCAATACTCCACCTCCAACCATTGCACCGGCAAAGCTTCCCATCGATTGCATACTATTGGCCAAGCTTTTATCCTTTTTACTAAAAGAAAGAACAGCAAGAGAATCAGTAGCGATATCTTGGGTAGCCGACGCTATAAATGAAAGAATCACAAGTCCTATTATAAGATAAGGAGTAGTCTGAAAATCGAGAAAAGAAACAGCAAGGATAATGCTGGCATAGATAAGTTCGGACGAGAATATCCATCTCTTGAAATCAGATAATCTGTGTGTTGACCTGTCAACAACGGGAGACCACAAAAATTTAAGTATCCAAGGAAGTTTCAATAATTGGAGTGCACCTATCGTTTCAAGAGAAAAATTCTGTTGTCGCATTATCACAGGCAATACCGTAGAAAAAAAACTCATCGGAATCGACTGAGCAATGTATAAACAGAAAAACGTAAATAACTTTCCTCCTTTTTGAATGTTTACTCCCATGCTTAAAATTTAAGGTTCATATTTACACCACACGTAAAAGGTCGCCCTTTTTGAACGAATTCACTTCCAAGAGCAGTGAAATAATAAGCAATATAATCTTTCTTTCCTATATTTTTAGCCCAAAGATCGACAGAAATATTATTCTTGACAAATGAAACCGTCCCATTAAACACTCCATAGTATGACTGAGAGACATCATTTTTGTCGTTCCAGTATAATTTACCGGCCCCTACATATTGTGCGTGCAGGAAAACATTGTCTAACCACGGCAAGCCTGTATTTATCTTATAAGTGGCTCCAAGTGAGACTGTATTCTGAGGAACCATCGGCAAATAGTTATGGCTATAATCTAAGGTTGCATTCACTTTATAGTCTTTAAATTTTGCATTGGTATATCCGTAAGAAAACTGAAAACTCAAATTATTTAAGGGATTCAGTTGTGCCGAAAATTCAAGACCTTTACTCACAGATTTTCCCGCGTTCCGAAGCAAGAACCCTTGGCCCGAAGGCTTGGTCTGGGATATTTGTTGATTTTTCCAGTCGATATAAAAGAAAGTCAAATCGAACGATAAAAGATTATCCCAAAAACTCGATTTAAATCCCAAATCGTAACACCAACTATATTCCGGATCGAAGGTACGATCTTTATCATCATCGGCTGTTGTATTAAAGCCGCCAGTTTTATAGCCTCTGGATACAGAAAAATAGCCTAATCCTCCATGCTCGAATGCATATTGCAGTGAAGCTTTCGGTATCAGTTGAGAAAAAGATGTTCGGTCTTTAACTGCAGGATATACTATTGGCTCTTTACCTTCTTTTAGAGTTGTACGTTCCAAAGTATTTCTTGTTTTTTCAAAATCGTAACGGATCCCAAGAACCAAAGACAAGCCCGGATCAATAATATTTTTGAAAGTAGACTGATGATATATAGCAAAACCCTCGGTAGGATTATGCACATCCTGAATGGAGTCCTTTGCCAGCCTGTGATAATTCACATCATTGCTCTGAGCATAATTTTGATGAAAACCGAATAAACCGAACTGCCATTGATATCTAGCATCCTCTTTTATTGACTTTATATTAAACTCCTGCGAATACATTTGTTGGCGTTGATAAAAATCTACATAATAGATGCTTTCAGGCGAAAAATCCTGATCGAGTCCTTGCTTTCCGTCATAAAACTGAAAGGACGTTTGTGAGCCAACTTTAAAATTATCTGTCACATACTCTATATTCAGCCCGTTGCTCGACATATTGCGCCTGTAAAAGCTACGTTCATTGTAGTTAATGTCCTTTATGGTTTCGGTTTTTTTCTCATAAACTCTGTACGGATAACCATCCTGATCTGAATATTCATATGCAAAAATCAGATTAGCCGTTAAACGAGGTAATATGCGCCAACTCAAACGAGCACGTGCAGAAACCGCATCGATAGGGTCTGCTTTTCCTCCTTTATATTTGTTCTGGAAATACCCTCCGGAGTGCAAATAATTACCTGATAAAGAATAACCTACTTTCTGGTTATCGGACACCCCATAATGAGAAACGCCCCCCTGATAAGTGTTATAGTTTCCTGCAGAAAGATTCACATTGGTACCTTTATAATTGAATGGGGATTTTGTATATACATTCATTATACCACCCATCGTATTTCGTCCGTATATCGTACCTTGTGGTCCTCGAAGCACTTCTATACGCTCTATATCATTGATATTAAAATCAAAAGTCGATCGATCGAAATAAGGCACTCCATCGACATACAGCCCTACAGAGGGTGCATTCTTAGCCGCCCCGATTCCTCGGATATAAACAGGTGAAGTCATTTTAGAACCATAATCGGGAATAAACAGATTAGGCACAAATGCGGAAATTTCTTTTATATTCGTCAGATTATTTTCTTTGATTGTACCATCAGATAGCAAACTTGCAGAAACAGGCTGCAAGGAAAGATTGCGATTTTGCTTAAACGCTTCGATAACTACTTCGTTAGCTGTATACCTGAGAATAACAGAATCCTCGTTTATTGACGATGTGTCCTGCGCATTTGCACTCAATGCAAAAAGGGTGAATAATGCCACGAACAGAAAAAGCCTGTTTTTGCTCATAAATAAATATCGCTGTATTATTAGATACTTTTTTTAGTTTACGTGCAAAAGTATAAATTTAGAGAAGAGGAATCAATCACTAGATGTAGTGATTCTCTTCACTTTTCAGCTCTACACTATCTATTAGAAAATATTCATCGTATCTTTGCATATAAATCCGGCGACTATGAATAAAACGACATACGACTGTATAATTATTGGTGGAGGTATAAGTGGAGTATCTTTCGCCCATTATCTAAAGAAAGCAGGAAAAAATGTTTTAATAGTAGAAAAAAACAACAGGATAGGAGGTCAGATACAGACCGAACATTCTTCTGTGAATCCTGACTATTGGTTCGAAATGGGATCACACACCTGTTATAATTCATATACAAACCTGCTCTCCATTGTTGATGAAACCGGAAATAATGAACTGATACAACCCTTACAGAAATATAGCTTTGTCCTATATTCGTCGGGAAAGATCAGGAGTTTATTTTCAGGAGTATCCAAACTTCCGATGATCCTTTGTTTCTTCAAATATTTTTTTGCAGATAAAACAGGGAAAACTACACGGGAGTATTTTCGTCCTCTAGTAGGTGCAAAAAACTATGACAAGCTATTCAGGAATGCATTCCAAGCTGTTATATGTCAGCCAGCAGACGATTATCCGGCAGAAATATTTTTAAAGAAAAGAAAAGAGAGATGCGAAGAGCTTCCTCGAAGAGTTACTTTCAAGAAAGGGATGTCCTCTATACTGGGTGCTATCATAAAAAAAGAAGATATTGACGTTAGGCTTTCTTCCGAAACCACAAGCATCCGAAAGTCCGAAGGTATCTTTAGTATAGAAACACAAGACGGTAAAATTTTTCAGGCTCGCAATATTGCCCTCGCATCTTCTCCCCGAATATCTTCATCATTACTAAAAGACTCTGAAACCGAGCTTTCGGAGTTGTTATCTACAATTCCTCTGTTTCATTCAGAATCGGTAAATGTAGTAATCCCAAAAGAGAAATTAGGATTAAAAGAAATGGCGGGAATTATATCTCTATCCGATGAATTTATGTCTGCTGTTTCACGAGACTTAGTAGCAGATGAGCAATTAAGAAGTTTTACTTTTCATTTGGAAAAAGGGAAGAGAAATAAAGAAGAGACAATAAACCTCATATGCAAAGTTCTTGGCATTTCACCCACCAATATAGCCCAACAAACATATGCAGAACATACTCTGCCAGCTATGCGTCTGCAACATCTTCATATGGATGAAAAAGTAAATGAGAAACGAAAAGACGACTCCATATATATTCTGGGAAATTATTTCTACGGATTGTCGCTTGAAGACTGTGTAAACAGATCGAAAGAGGAAGCAGAGAGATTCCTGAGTTCAGATCATAATTAACATGTAATTTCAAATCTCTTGTTTCATAACTATAAAAAATAATGTAGTTTTGTAGCACTTGATATATAACCTATTAAAATAGCTAACGCGTGAAAACAGAAAACGAAGAAAAAATTAGCGGACTACCGGAAAATGCTTTCCGCGAACTCAAACCAGGCGAAGAATATAAACCGATAATGTCTGCCGACAAACAATACAGGGAAGTTAACTCCTGGTCGGTCATATGGGGGTTATTAATGGCAATCCTATTCAGTGCCGCAGCAGCCTATCTTGGACTTAAAGTTGGACAGGTATTCGAAGCTGCTATTCCCATTGCAATAATCGCCGTTGGTCTATCCAGCGCCACTAAACGCAAAAATGCACTTGGTGAAAATGTAATTATCCAATCTATTGGAGCCAGCAGTGGAGTAATCGTAGCAGGTGCCATTTTCACACTTCCCGCTCTATATATTTTACAAGCTAAGTACCCTGATATATCAGTCGATTTCTTTCAGGTATTTCTTAGCTCTCTATTAGGAGGAGTATTAGGTATTCTTTTCCTCATCCCTTTCCGTAAGTACTTCGTATCCGAAATGCACGGAAAATATCCTTTCCCTGAAGCAACAGCAACAACTCAGGTGTTGGTATCGGGCGAAAAAGGGGGTGATCAGGCAAAACCACTTATATTTGCCGGGTTGATAGGGGGACTTTACGACTTTATTATTGCTACATTCGGAGCATGGTCGGAAACTTTTACCTCGCGTGTACTTCCTTTTGGAGAAACTTTGGCAAATAAGGCAAAATTATTATTCAGTGTAAATGTCGGAGCAGCAGTATTAGGTCTTGGATATATTGTAGGTTTAAAATACGCTGCTATCATCTGCGCGGGATCGGCTCTGGTATGGTTTATCATAATTCCATTACTTCCGTTCCTTGGCGATTCTTTCTTGGAATCAATCAATCCTGCGCCATATCTGGAAAGCGGTAAATTAGCTTTAGCGGGAGGAATAAATGCGGCTTCTCCCGAACTTATATTTACAGAAATGGCACGCCACATCGGTATCGGAGGTATAGCTATGGCAGGTATAATCGGCATCATCAGATCGTGGCCTATTATAAAAAGTGCCGTAGGATTAGCTTCAAAAGAACTAAAAGGTGGAGGAAAAGATGCTGCGAAAATAGACAAACGCACTCAACGCGACCTCCCGATGAAGATTATCTCGATAGGAGTAATTGTAGCTCTTTTGGTTACTTTCATATTCTTCTACCTCGGAGTGATGCACAATCTGTTCTATGCTGTTATTGCCATTCTGGTTGTGGGCATTATCGCATTCCTGTTCACAACTGTTGCAGCTAACGCAATAGCGATTGTTGGAACGAATCCTGTTTCGGGTATGACGTTGATGACATTGATCTTAGCTTCGGTAATTATGGTTGCCGTAGGACTGAAAGGCACAACTGGTATGGTTGCAGCCCTTATTATGGGAGGTGTTGTTTGTACAGCACTATCAATGGCAGGAGGATTTATCACCGATCTAAAGATAGGTTATTGGCTAGGAACCACCCCGGCTAAACAACAATCGTGGAAGTTCATCGGAACACTTGTTTCCGCTGCCACAGTTGGCGGTGTAATGATCATATTGAACGAAACATACGGATTTACAGGAGATAACGCCCTTGTTGCTCCTCAGGCAAATGCCATGGCTGCCGTTATCGACCCACTAATGTCGGGCACCGGTGCTCCTTGGATATTATATGGAATAGGAGCCTTAATCGCCTTATTGCTAACATTTATGAAAGTACCTGCTCTTGCTTTTGCTCTAGGGATGTTTATTCCGTTCCAATTAAATATTCCTCTTTTGATCGGAGGTGCTGTGAATTGGTACGTAGGTAGTCGCAGTAAAGACAAAGCATTAAACACTGCTCGTGTAGATAAAGGGACATTATTGGCATCCGGGTTTATTGCCGGAGGTGCATTAATGGGTGTAGTTAGTGCAACAATGCGATTTGCTGGCGTTAACCTAACCCTAGAAGGATGGGCCGATACGCACGGAAGCGAAATACTAGCCTTGTTTATGTATATCGGAGTAATTGCATATCTGATATATGCTTCTATGAAAGCAAAAAAGGATAACAATGAAGAGACACAAAATTAAATCTAGAATATAATCTTAAAACAAAAGACATTCCTTTTTGGGAATGTCTTTTGTTTTTTCTGCCTGCTTCATCCTATATAAAATAATATGGGAGAAGCGAAGAAATATTTCAGATTATATCTTTTTATTTTTCAGAAAAAGAATATATTTGATAAGAAAAAAGTGCACACAGACAATTTCTTATACTAATGAAAAAGCGATAATCTATGAAACGGAAATTTATTCTTCTGGCATGTCTGCTTATTGCAATTTGTGCCACAATTCAATCCCAAAATGAATGCCTCAATGAGTTCGAATATCTTGTCAGGAAAATAAGAGATGACTATCCGGGTTATAACGATAAAGTAACAGACAAAACCCAATCGAGCCTTCAGTCATTAGAAACGAAAATCAGAAAAAGAATTAGCCTCTATCCGGATAGCTGTGCATATTCTCTGAGAGAGTACGCTGCTTTTTTCAAGGATAATCATCTAAGAGTCTTCCTTAACCGATCTTCTGATCAAGCAGCAAGACCCGAAATTATGGAAGTGTCTTCATATGGAAAAAACATTACCGTAGATACAAACATTATTGAACATACAACTTACAACAAAAAAGGAATTGAAGGCATGTGGAGTGGTTTCAGCGATGAATTTGCTGTTGTTCGGGATGGAGATAAGTTAGTGGCTTCAGTTATCAAACAGAGAGGTTGGAATCCCGGACAAATCATATACGAAATTAATCCGATCAATGACACAGTATTTGAATTCATCAACCATACTTTAGTTAAAGATGGAAAGCCTCGGGTAAAAAAAGCTTCTTTACATCTTAACGGTAAAATAATGGAAATTCATGACGAAACCTGTTTTGTTCGTAAATCGAATTCTGAAGTTTTGGATAAAGCGATTCTATATTCTTATACACCCATATACCCGAATGGCTCAAATGTTTACTATATAGCCATACCTTTGACAGATAGCACATATTATATACGAATCCCTGATTTCGAAAATGATATGGGAAACAAACTTGTAAAAAAACACTGGAATGAAATAATATCCCGTCCGAATCTAATCATAGACATCAGAACTAACAGAGGTGGACAGGATACATATTATGAGGAACTTGCCAAAATAATCTATTCAAAACCTTATACATCTAAAGGGGTGGAGTGGTATGCATCGGAGGGTAATATTAAGTTCTGGGAAGATGCGATACTAGAAGGGAAAATAAAAAATGGCGAAGATGGGATGAAATGGAGTAAGGACCTACTAGAAGCCATGAAAAAAAATGCAGGGAGATTTATAACACATCCTCATTATGCAAATCTTTCCGAGATTGAAAGCAGAGATACTGTTTACCCAATGCCACGACATATCGGGATTATCATGAGTGAAGACAATGCCTCTTCTGCCGAGCAGTTTTTACTTACCGCAAAAGAGAGTGACAAAGTAATATTATTCGGGAACCATAATACAACAGGTGTTTTGGATTATTCAAATGCAGTTGAAGTGCCTTTTCCATCCGGTAAATATAGATTACAATACCCACTTACCCGATCGAAACGACTGCCGCAAAATCCAATTGATAATATAGGAATTGCACCGGACGTAATTATCCCTTTTCCTTCGACATTACAATTATTCGATCGCTTAGACAACTGGATTTATTTTGTAGAAGCCTATTTGGGAATATTAAAATAGAAAAACCCCAACGTTTAAAATAAGCATATCCTTAGGCTGCAAGAAAAAATCGTTTTATCTTTGTAGCTCTAAAAAAATAAAGGAGATATTTCATATGACCGAGCCTTTAAAGCACGAATGCGGTATCGTTATGATACGCCTGCTTAAGCCACTTGAATACTATCAAAATAAGTATGGTACGTGGCAGTACGGACTGAACAAACTATATCTGTTAATGGAGAAGCAACACAACCGCGGACAAGAAGGTGCGGGCTTGGCAGTTATAAAATTAGAATCTCCTCCCGGAAGTGAGTTTGTATTCAGAGAAAGAGCCACAGGCTCAGGAGCCATCTCTGAAATTTTTTCGAATGTCTACAGTAATTACGAAAAAGTTCCAAGCGAAAAATTTAACGATCCTACATACGCAAGTCAACACCTCCCTTTCGCAGGAGAATTATTTTTAGGACACTTACGTTACAGCACAACAGGTAAAAGTGGGATATCTTATGTACATCCTTTCTTGAGAAGAAATAACTGGAGATCTAGGAATCTGGCTCTTGCAGGAAACTTTAATATGACCAACGTTGATCAGCTCTTTGATGAACTGGTCAATCAAGGACAACATCCTCGCGACTATGCCGATACATTTGTATTACTTGAGTCTTTGGGGCATTATCTGGATAGGGAAGTTCAATATCAGTTTGATAAATTCGGGAAAGATAAGAAAGTAAAAGGTGATGAACTAAACGACCTCATTGAGAAGAATCTGGATATACATTTCATGCTTAACAAAGCCAGTGAAAAATGGGATGGAGGCTTTACCATTGGAGGGTTGATTGGTTGCGGTGATGGGTTCGTATACAGAGATCCATGGGGCATACGTCCGGCTTTCTATTATCACGACGATGAAATTGTTGTTGTTGCTTCGGAGCGTCCGGTTATACAAACAGCTTTAAATCTCGATGTTTCAGACATAAAAGAACTTGGAGCCGGTCAGGCTATCGTTGTCAAAAAAGATGGTTCTGTACTATTTTCGCAGATACAGGAGCCTAAAAATGTATCACCATGTTCTTTCGAGCGAATTTATTTCTCTCGTGGTTCGGATGCAGATATTTATAGCGAACGGAAAATGCTAGGGAAATTATTGCTTCCACAGATACAAAAAGCAATAAACTCGGATATCCAAAACACAGTATTCTCTTTTATTCCAAACACAGCAGAGGTGGCTTTTTTCGGGATGACAGAATCTTTCAACGAACATATGAACAATATTAAGTTGAAGAAAATATCAGAAAAGGGTGATTCGATCAAGAAAGACGAGTTAGAAAAGATCTTATCGATGCGTGTCCGCACAGAAAAGGTTGTTATCAAAGATATCAAGTTGCGAACTTTCATTGCGCAGGACAATAACCGCGACGATCTGGCAGCACACGTATATGATGTAACCTACGACTCCATCCGTCCATATAAGGATAATCTGGTAGTAATTGACGATAGTATTGTTCGGGGAACGACTCTGAAACAGAGTATTATTAAAATATTAGATCGTATCCATCCGAAGAAAATAGTTATCGTATCGTCTTCTCCTCAAATCAGATACCCCGATTGCTACGGAATAGATATGTCCCGAATGAGTGAATTCGCAGCATTCAGAGCTGCAATTGAACTTCTGAAAGAAAGAGGGATGCAACCTGTTATTGATGAAGCCTATCGTAAGTCTTTAGCTCAAAAAGACAATCCGATAGAAGAGATAGTAAACTATGTCAAAGAAATATACGCTCCATTTTCGGATGAAGAAATTTCGGCGAAGATGGCAGAGATGCTAACACCTAAAGGCACTCAAGCCGAGATAGAAATTGTATTCCAAAGCATAGAAAACCTACATAAAGCATGTCCTAGCCATAAAGGTGACTGGTATTTCTCAGGGGATTATCCAACACCGGGAGGAAACAGAATGGTGAATCGTGCATTCCTTAATTATATAGAAGGAGTAGACAAACGATCATACTAAGATATTATAAAAAATAAGAGGCGATAAGTTGAAAGTTTCAATTTATCGCTTTTTTGTATTTAAGTGTCTATATTGATTAGAAAGATCACTGTCTTCCTGCATGAACATCTGTAATTCGTTTGCTAATGAAAGTAGCTATTCCCGGAACTCTCAATAGTTTATTGATATATTATTACAGATAAGATTCTCTTTATTCACTCATAAATTGAGAATATAGGATCATCAAAAAATGTCCAAAGACAATGTTTCTGACCACAAGCCTTAAGAGCATTATTTGCCCATGTATTGCAAGAATAGAATAAACTATAGCGTCCTTTAGCCTCATAAAAGGCATCCGTAGTGCCATAAGCAGCATCAGTTTTGATATTTATGAAGTTATTATCCGCTCCTTTCTTAAATTTATCAGTAATAAAGATTACCAAACGCTCATACTGTTGCTTACTTATCATTATTTTCCGGCAATCTTTATCTTCTGTCAATTCTTTGTAATATGTGGTGTGCATAGCCGTTGTACCAAGCCAGAAAGCCGCTTTGAAAGCTAATCCGAAAGTAAGGTCGTCCCATGTAGGCATGTCAAGAAAAAAGCCTTTATCTCCCCAACCAAATGCAAGATAACTATACACCGTGTCTTGTGAAATATTGTTCTGGAATGATATTTTTTCGCTCCAATCTATTGTTTCATTCCGTATAGGAACCACTATGTCGGTATGCTTGCCATTGGTCTTAATAAAAATAGCGACCTCCTTCGCAGTATCTTTTTCTGCTGAAACAACAATACGCGAACAGCAATATCCGATACCGAAATAAAGAGCTACCAACACGATA
>POVV01000182.1_pt1 | contig 51190 bp, 48 predicted proteins | sample 1560271 | NCBI WGS metagenome assembly POVV01 (sample SAMN08337232, study PRJNA429181) | Bioreactor metagenome, whole genome shotgun sequencing project. | biome: cows' rumen and soil; feature: anaerobic; isolation source: anaerobic chemostat enrichment culture, galacturonate as sole carbon... | reverse complement strand
GCTGGCGGTGATGATGACAAGTTCAGTTTTTGCTGTTATTGTCTGGGTGGCTCTGTTCGTTCCCAGCTTTTTGCAGCTTCAACTGGAGGGGCAGAGCATTACCACCCAGCCGTTCGGCTCCTGGCCGGCCGTGCTGGCGTTTTGCCAGGGCTTTATCTTTTGGTTTCTGGTTCCTGCCGAGGGCGGCGAAGGTTATCCCTATAAACTGGTTACCGGCAGGCAGCCATGGATGGGACTGACCGGTCTGATTGTCGCCCTGGTATGCGGCGGATTCCTGATGCCGGCGTTTTATGTTGCCGTCATCAACCAGTTCAATATCAATCCTGGTGTCAATCCCTATGTTACGGCAGCTTCGCTCGAACTGTCGCTAATTGTTACCATGCTGTGCTGGCATCACCTGTTTGACGATTATCCCGGCGCGGATCAGGAACCCGGTATCGCTAAGCGTGTTATCACGAGAATTGTTATTTGGCTGTCAGTCGGTACGGTATTTGGCCTGAGCTGGCTGAAACTCTACACATTGCTGCCCTTTGCCGGCAATGATCTGGGCCTGGGCTTCCCGGTCATGGGAGTGCTGGCAGGACAATTCGCGCTGTTGATGGTTTTCCTTTATTTCAATACCTTCTTTGATAAATGGCCGCTTGTCTATAAGGTGGCCGCCGATGCAGACCATCCTGCCCCGGGACAGTCACTGCATCGATAACAAAAGGTCAAGAACCTATTTCACAGACTGTCAGCACTATTCCAGAGAAGATCGCCGCGCGTACAACGTGGCAATCTTCTCTGTTGCTTTGCGGCCAGGGCAGCCCGCGGAAATGCCCTAGGCGTATCTTTTTGGCCTTCAGGGCAGCCTGTTTTTAACTGCTTTGCCGCTAAATGAGTGGCGGAAAACGTCTCAGGTGGTATAATGGATATAGGTACAGCCCCTGCCAAAGGGCAGCCGTTTGCCGGCCTTGCCTTATGGACAGGGGCTTTTGGCTACCGGCTGGTGACAGACGTAAAAAGGATAGTGAGCCTGTGCGAATCATCATTTCCCCTGCCAAGAAAATGCTTGCCGATACCGACCTGCCTTATGACCGGCTGCCGCAGTTCCTGAGCGAGGCGCAGGAACTGCTGGGCTGCCTGCAAGAGCTGGACTATGCCGGCCTGAAAGCGCTGTGGCGCTGCAATGACTCGATTGCCGCGCTTAACTACGGCCGGGTGAGAACCATGGATTTGCAGCGCTACCTGTCTCCTGCCCTGTTGGCCTATTCGGGTATTCAGTACCAATACATGGCTCCCGGTGTTTTTGAGGACAGCCAGTTGGCATACTGCCAGGAGCATCTGCGGATCATATCCGGTTTTTACGGTTTATTGCGCCCGTTTGACGGCGTAACGCCCTACCGGCTGGAGATGCAGGCAAAGCTGCCCGCAACCGGCTGGAAAAACCTCTATGCCTTCTGGGGCGATAAGCTGGCGCGGCAGCTCTGCGCGGAGACCGGTTGTATCGTGAATCTGGCATCTCAGGAGTACAGCAAAGCCGTTTCCGCGCATTTGCCGCCGGCGGTTCGGTTTCTTACCTGTAGCTTTGGCGAGAAGCGGGCAGGCAAGGTCATCGAAAAAGGAACCTTGTGTAAGATGGCTCGCGGCGAAATGGTGCGCTGGCTGGCTGAACAGCAGATTACCAAGCCAGAGGACATCAGAGGGTTTGACCGTCTGGACTATACATATTATCAAGAACTTTCTCATTCCACAAATTTTGTGTTCATTCGCAGTCTGACTAAAGGAGGAATCTAACATGTTGCAACCTGGCAGCCAAGCGCCTGATTTTACTCTCTCCGACCAAAACGGTCATAGCGTAGCCTTATCCGATTTCCGCGGGAAGAAGGTGGTACTTTACTTTTATCCCAAGGACAACACGCCTGGCTGCACCCGGCAGGCGTGCGCCTTTGCCGGCGCTTACGATGCGTTTGCACAGTATAATGCAGTGGTTATCGGTGTAAGTAAAGACAGTGCCGCCTCGCACCGGAAGTTTGTGGAGCAGCATAACCTGCCGTTCATCCTGCTCGCCGACCCGGAGCTGGCTGTGCTTCAGGCTTACGGCGTGTGGCAGGAAAAAAAGCTGTACGGCAAGACGAGCATGGGCGTAGTTCGCTCCACCTATATTATTGATGAGAACGGTATGATCGAGAAGGCTATGCCTAAGGTGAAGCCTGATACCAACGCTGCTGAGATTCTGGCCTATTTGCAGACAGTGTGAGTACTTTTTTCTGCGCGTATATTGACGAAATGTGGCAAATTGTATGATAATTAATCCAATACATTCAGATCGTCCAATTCCTGACCTTCCCCGGCGTTTCAGCACGGCTGAAACAGTTATAGCACCGGTGACAGCAGGTTGAGCAGAAGTGGCATAAAGAGACGGATAGTTTGGAGGAAGCAGTATGGAAAATCCAAAAGGAATTTTATTAGAATCAGGCACTAATGAATTTGAGATCATTGAGTTTTTTGTCGGCAATGTGTTTTACGGCATCAATGTGGCTAAGGTGAGGGAAATCATTAATCTCGTTCCTGTGACCAAAATGCCGAACGCCCATCCCTGCATTGACGGGATATTTGCCTTGCGCGGCAAGATTATGCCGCTGTTAAATCTGAAGAAATATTTACGGAAAGAGAGCAGTTTCGACTGCGGCGACGACGGCGAAGACGGCTCAAAAATTATTGTCGCCGAGATGAACAGTTGCTTTATCGGCTTTAAAGTCGACGACGTATCCAGGATTCACCGGATCTCGTGGACACAGATGGAGCCTGTGCCGACCATATCGGACACGGAATTGGTTGTCGGTGTCGTCAAAATGGAAGACCGGCTGGTTATTCTGCTGGACTTTGAAAAAATACTGTCGGAAATTAATCCGGACATCAGCAAAAAGCTGACGACAGTACCGGATTCTACGCAAGAATTGGTCGATGCGCGCAAGCAGAAGACCATCCTGATCGCGGAAGATTCGTATATGCTGCGGGACTTGCTGCTCAAAACCCTGGGTTCGGCCGGTTATCACACGATCAGCGCGGAGAACGGCCAGATCGCCTGGGATAAAATCAAAAAACTCACAGAAGATGGCAGCGCGTTGACCGACAAAATCCAGATGCTGATTACTGATATTGAAATGCCGCAGATGGACGGCCATCATTTAATCAGAAAGATCAAAGAAGACCCGGCTCTGCAAGAACTTCCCATCATTATCTTTTCCTCCCTGATCAATGACGAAATGCGCAGAAAGGGAGAAGCCCTGGGCGCTTATGCGCAGATTACCAAGCCGGAAATTGAACAGTTGATCGGTGTTGTTGATAAGCGGCTGTTTTAACAGGAGCCGCTGCGGCGGCAGGCTTAAATACATAGAGTGAAAAACCTTCCCGCGACAGATATGCTTCCTTATTCCAGACAGTTCTTGAATAAAACTGTCCGGAATAAGGTGGAGCCTATCGGCTGATGCTCGCCGGAAGGTTTTTAAATTTTACTGCAAGAAGTTATGTATTCATCAGACGAAGCAATTAGCAGGTATAGCGGCTGCTTGATATAAGGGGGTATTTTGCGTGTTGTATTACTTTTTAGCAATAGTCGGCGGTATATGTTTAGCAACCCAGGTCGGTGTTAACGGTCAATTATCAAAAATTGTAGGAAACGCGCTGAATGCAACACTAATCTCTTTTGTCGTGGGAGCTGTTTCCATGGTCCCGGTGGTATTCCTGTCTGGAAAAAGCGCAGGACTCCAGCAGATTCTAACAGTGATGTCTAATACACCATGGTTTTTGGTTGGCGGTGTTTTGGGAGCTATCTATGTAACCACCAATGTGGCATCAGCCCCGCAAATTGGCCCGGCTCTGACGATTTGCCTAATTATCATGGGGCAACTGATCGGCGGATTGGCAATCGAGCATTTCGGCTGGCTGGGCTTCCCGGAAAACCCCATTACCCTGCAAAAGGTGATCGGGCTTATCCTGATGATAAGCGGAGTTGTTTTGATTAAATTCAAAATTTTTTCAAGCTGATAAAGAAATAAAAGGAGTGCCGCACTAAATGAATTAGTGCGGCACTCCTTTTATTTCATGGTGCGCCCGGCAGGAATCGAACCTGCGCTCCCGGTTCCGGAGAGTGATATCCGCTGATTTTAAGAGATTTTCATAAAAGTATAAGATGCTGCGAAGCCTTATGTTACAAGGCTTCGCGGCTATTTCTGTTTTTGCGGAAATTTATTTTTTTGTGGTTATTTAGCCTGATTTCTTCTCATTTTTCATCAATATTTTCAAAATAAGCAGTGGATAAGCAGTTTTTTATTCGCCGCTGCTTGCCGTCAGCTCTGCATATATCCACTGCTGCAAATGACAAATAAGCCTCCATAGTCATTATCACGAAAAACGGCGTGGACGATTTCGTGAGCTATAGGAACGTGTATCTGACGAAAAAGTGTTGAATTTTAGCGTTTATTAGTGCAATTTAGTGATGAAATATGAAGAAAATTCATTGATTTTTACAGGAATATATTTTATGATATTGACAACAACCGGAAGGAGGTCACCGCTGTGTACCGGAAGATCATCGATTATCTTCGAGAATGGAAGGAAAGCCCCTATCGGAAGCCTCTGATCCTTCAGGGGGCGAGACAAGTGGGGAAAACCTACTCTGTGCTTGAGTTCGGCCGTGAATGCTATGAAAATGTTGCATATTTTAACTTTGAAACAGATCCGCAGCTTAGTAAGACTTTCGCCGAGAGTCTGGAGCCAAGCTATTTGATTCCGATTCTTTCCCGGCTAGCCAGCCAAACGATTGTCAGAGAAAAGACCTTGATTGTTTTTGACGAGGTTCAGCTTTGTGAACGGGCGTTAACCTCGCTAAAATATTTCTGTGAAAACGCGCCGGATTATCATATCATTGTTGCCGGCAGCTTGTTGGGTGTTGCGGTGAATCGTGAGCAATTCTCTTTTCCAGTGGGCAAGGTGGATATCAAGACACTTTATCCCATGGATATGGAAGAGTTTTTTATCGCCTGCGGCGAAGGAGAACTCGTCCAACAAATCAAGGAATGCTTTGCACAGGATAAGCCTCTGCCCTCTGCTTTGCACGAAGCGGCTTTACAGTGTTACCGACAATATCTCGTTGTCGGCGGCATGCCGGATTGCGTCGGCAAGTATCTGGAAACCAAAGACTTCGTTCTGGTCAGGCATACTCAGGATATGATCTTAACCAGCTATCTCAACGATATGAGCAAATACAATACAGCTAATGAGATTAAAAAGACACGCCTGGTTTATGATAATATTACCGTTCAGCTTTCAAAGCAGAATACGCGGTTTCAATACAAATTAGTGAAAAAAGGCGGCAGGGCATCCGAGTTTGAGGATGCTATCGAATGGCTTACTCTTTCCGGTATTGTAACGAAAATATACCGTGTGGAGCAGCCCAAGAAACCATTGGAGAACTATCGCGATATCGATGCGTTTAAAATTTACGTTTCGGATGTGGGGCTGCTTTGTGCGAAAAAGGATATCGTTCCTGAAGATGTGCTGTTCTTATCCGACGAGCTGAATGATTTCAAAGGTGGTATGGTGGAAAACTATGTGTGCTGCCAGCTCACAGCCAACGGGTACACCAATTACTATTGGGCGTCTGACCGCAGCGCAGAGGTTGATTTTATCATTCAACGCAACAGAAGCATCATTCCGGTTGAGGTTAAATCAGCAGATAATACAAAATCAAAAAGCCTCGGTATTTACATGCAAGCCTATAAACCGGAGTATGCCGTCAAGCTGTCAACCAAGAATTTCGGCTTTGAAGACGGCAAAAAGACGGTGCCATTGTACGCTGCTTTTTGTTTGTAATGCATGTATAGAATCTTTAACGACAACCTTTGATTGCTATGATAGGAAAATAGAGGGAACAAAAAATAAGCTGCTGGCTCCGTGTAGGAGAAAGCAGCTTATTTTTGTTACTCATAGTGACCTCTGCATTGCAGAATATAGATATTCGCATCATCGAAGCGGTAAATCAACCGATGCTCCGGCGTGATTCTGCGGCTCCACAGTCCTGATAGTTCATGACGCAAGGGCTCCGGCTTTCCTAAGCCCTCCTGGCCGCCTGTACGCTCAATATCACGGATGAGCTCATTGATTTTTTTCACAATCTTCTTATCTGTCATTTGCCAGTATGCATACTCTTCCCATGCATTATCGGTAAACACTTTATTCATCGTCATCAGCAAGCGCTTTGGCTTGAATCTTTCCCGCTTTAAGCTGGGCAATGGATTCTATCAGCCGGTCATACGCTCTCTTGTTAGTTCGCACAAATAAATTCTCCATCAGATTGTTATATTCGGCTTCAGACATCATCACGACATTCCCGCCTTGCTTTCGCGTAATGAAGATTGTCTCAAAATCCTCATTAGCCATGTCACAGTACGTTTTTAAGTTTTCTCTTGCAGTGGAATAATTTACAGCCAGCATGTTAACACCTCCTGTACAATATATTGTACAATAAAAACCGTTTTAATACAATAGAATTTTTAAGAGTTATCGACTGCAGCCGATGTTGGTACAGCCGGAGCGGTGCCGTTACAGTCAATATCCTGTATAAGCAGAATAACCTGACGCAAACTTTCGCCGTAACGCTGCTTCCCCTGTAATAATTTCATATCCGTAGAGATAGAATACTCGCTTATACTAGCTGTATCTGGAACTCTTTGAAAGTAAATCCTATCTCAATGGTGTGCATCTGATGCGGATTTATCACTTTGTTTTTCTGTCTCTGTCTCCGCGGCTGGGCCGAGTTCAAGCAGGGGGAAAATAATCTCATTTATCTTATTAATCTGCTTCAGCAGATTTTCTTTTTTTATTTGCGCATCGTCTTGAGTGACTTCGTCTTGCCTTACTCCGTCTTTTCTGAGGCTAATTCCCTTAAGTCCCCAGCGGTTATCCTTTGCACTATGCCTTGGGCGACAATGAAGATATTTACCGGTTGAAGTAAGATGTTTAATCAAATGAGTTCTCTTGATAGGCTGTACACCGTATTTACGCAAGAAATATTGCGTATACGCCGCATAAAGCTCATCAGCGTAACAATCCGCCTCAGGTGAAATAATGCAGCACTCCTTGATAAAGTCATTGATAATCTGCTGCGTGTCCTCTATAGGCTTAATTGACTTTTCACTGACAAGGCTGTCATGAATCAGTAATAGTAAGCCATACGTTGCGAACACTGTACGTATCCAGTGAAAATCTCCGCTGCTAAATTCTGAAATACCGTTGGGTGAAAGGTCATTGTCTTTTAACAGGATTATATCTGCCAATTGGCGGAAGGATCCTTTGTAGATATTTAACTGCTTTTGATTGTTAGCAATTAATACATAATGACAATTGCTGATGTAAGTCAAACTATCGACAGCCCTGTCACGCTTCGTAACAGGTATTGAGCGGGCTAATTTTCTTACTAGTTTTAAATGCTTTTCTGTTGGCTGTCCATATCCTTCAACACAGTATAAGATTCCTCCATCTAGTTTGAATTGCAAAGCATCTGGAAGACTTCTCAGATTGCATAATTTGGGTATATTCACTACGGTTTTTTGAGTATTGCCATAAATTAATGAGAAGAACTTTGTCACTAATTTTATATTGGAAGTAGCGATGACAGTAATTTTGGGGGGGATGGCAGTTGAAGGCGGCTGCGTTTTTGGACATTCTGCAGGAGCTTTAAGTACGTTGATACGTGCTATCGTTTCTGCCAATTGATCAAAAGCTTTCTGCTCTCCGTTTGTTAAAGCAAATAAATAGTCAATCAAATTTGCTGATAAAGCAGCAGGATTGTTCCTGAAAAATAGCTGCTGTTTTTTCAAAGTGCATGTGCCCATGACTTCTTCGTTTGTTATAAAACTTACATCTATTGCATTAATATAATCCATATTAATGTAGACTGATTTCGCTTTGCCCTGCTGTTGCAATTGTTTTACTATATGCTGCATTAAAACCTGATTTTCGTTTTTTTCTATAGTTAAATTGTAACGGTCCTTAATTGATTCTTTGATCCAGGCCGCAATAGATTTAAACCGATGTAATGTTGGCTGCTTTAATTTGGTAAATGGATACAATTCATTGTTAATATTGACAAGTAATTTATATGTTTTTTCATCAAGCAAGCTCCAACTGATCCCTTTTGGAGAAAAAAACACATTACCTTCAAAAAATCTAAACAGATCAAGTGCGTCAAAAATACACGTAGGACAATTATTCATGGCTTTGTAATGGATATACTTCCAATAGGGGCTAGTTTTTCGCCCATGTAAAAGACGCTGATATAAGCAATCGATAAATTCCTGTGGAGGCTCAACGAGACCATAATTTTGAAAAACAGTCTTATAGTTAGCTTTGTTGAAAGCAAAATAGATATTGTCTACATAGTAAATCATCCGGTTTTTTAACACAAACTGGTCTGGATAATTTAAAAGATCGGATTGTATTTTTTTATGGATATATGGCGCGTTTTCAATGCTTGGAATCATTCCTCCGGAATCAGGGGCGTTGATTGCAATCTGATCCCAATGCTGCGAGTATATTCGTTTATATTTATTTAAGGCATATTGATATTTAATAATAGAAATTTTATAGGAGTCACTTTCCCGATAAAGATCTGTCTTTTTAAAATCGTTTTTAGTTGACATAAATATGCCTTTCTTCTTGTGTGTCAAAATTGAATATGTGTCATTTTTTATAAATATTATAATTGATAATCAATCAGCTGTATACGCCATATTGACCTATAATTTAAAAAATAAAATTGCTCTAACATATAGCAGGATTGTGATATCCGCCCAGATTATGTGGAGGGTTATTCATGGCATTTAGAATTTTATTAGCTGATGAACATAGAGAGTAATCAATCTAACTATCGCTATAAGATCTAGTGTGCGATGAAAGGCGTATAGGCTTGTATCACGCACATCCATAATGACATCGTACTGACGATATCAGATCATTGGCGAAAGCTTAGGATTTTATTGTCACCGTGAGGCAGTACCTGCTGATTATCGAATTTCGACTGCAAATGCACTTAGGATAAGATATGGTTAGTCGTTTTCTCATTCTGATGCTTAGGAGAAGCTTGATGAATAATAGCAGCGTAATCCATTGCGTTAACAAACTATCGGTATTTGCCATACAATCAAGAGATGCATCCAGTAATAAAAAATAAAAAGCCACTTAACTAAATAGTAATTAGCTAAAAGCATTTGACTTTATAGGCGATGATATTGCGTTATTTAAAAATAAAATTTATGTAACATATTATTAGAAACAACGAGGAGCATATATATAATACTAGGTAGTATATAGGTATTACTAGATAAGATAAATAACATTAATGGGACTCATAAAGAATATAAGAATTACAGGAGGATTTAAGGGCAAGTAACCAATTTGTATTACAATTTCAAGGAGGTCTTTTTTTATGCCCAAAAGAGAACGTATCTGGGCAAAAGCTGATGAGAGAAAATCCTGCAACCTATCCATTCGCATGACGCCAACTCAGGCAGCTGAAATTGCACAGAAGGCGGAACAAGCCGGATTAAACCGGAATGAGTTTATTTGCGCCATTCTCTGCGGTAAGCAAGTGGTAGTCATACCGGAGGGAAAAGAAATATTGCAGGCAGTGAGGGAAATAAGAAATATACTCCAAACATTTTCGAATACTGATATTGCTGCAGACGTAGAAGCCCTGATCAGAGAAATAATAATACAACTACGGAATACCCTGTCTCAGCGTTAAAGACCAATGACGGTCTTTTTTTATTGCCATTATGCCACTATGAGAGGAGAGAATACGATGTCCTATTTCAAAATTGTAGATGAGAATCCCCGCACCTTATTTGGTATTATTCGATATGTCAAAGATGATGGAAAAACTACCCTGCAATTAATGTGTGGTTTTGGGGTTGATCCAGAAACGGCATTTGAAGAAATGGATTTTACTAAAAGAATATGGAATCAAATTGATGGGCGGCAATATAAGCAGTTCATTTTTAGTTTTGACAGTGATATCGTACTGCCAACGGAAACTCTGATGGAGATTGGGCGCAAGATTGGTACCTACTATGCCGCTGAATACCAGATACTAATGGTTATACATTTTAATACTGCCAATATCCATATCCATTATATTCTTAACACCGTAAACGTATTTACCGGCAAAAAGTTCAGCATGACGAGAAGGGATATGTATAATTACAAGCTTTATATCAATCAGATATTGCAGCAGTATGACCTGCCGTTAATTGAGCTTTATACAAAAGACAATCACGGTCAGGACAATGATTTTGTCGATACGCTTCCGTAAAATCCGATATTTTGGGTATATATTATAAAAATGATGCAACGTCATAGATTTAAATATTTATCAATACATGAACCTATTAATAAATGAAACAGGAAAGGACGTGTTGCTAAATGCACGCAGTTGTTAAAGACATTGGTAATCCTGTTGGTAATGAGCAAAATAAGTCGCTTATATTCTGGACTGCTTCGGAAGTTGCTGAGATTTTCTTTCAGGGCAAGCTCAAATACGCTAGGGTTCTGCAGATGACCCGCAACGGCGAACTGCCAGCGATTAAGAAAGGGAAATCCTATCTGTATTTACGGTCAGCCCTGGAGAAATGGGCCGAGAAAAATTTCAACAAGCCTACCTGGGCGCAAAGATAGCTTGTTAGACTTAGCTGCGCCGTTTTGAAGCATAAATGAACAAATTCAGTTAAGGGTGTAATCGCCATGATTATGCCCTTTTTTTATTAGTCAAGAAGGAGGAACTTACAGTGGCTGGGACTGTTGTTGATTTAGGTAATAACAAATGGGAATTAAGGGTATCTCTGGGATACGATATGAACGGCAGACAAATACGGAGAACCAAACGCATTGATGCTCGCTCCAAGCAAGCTGCCAATAAGGAATTAGCAAAATTTTATGTGGAAGCGGCCAATAAGCCGGTTATCACCGGCTCAAAGATAATCTTTGAGGATTTTATCAAGGTTTGGAGTGAACGCCATGCCAGTAAGCTGAACAACTCCACAAGAAACAGAAATAAGGATTTGCTTGAAACTCGCATCTTACCCGCCTTTCGCAGAAAGCAGCTGGACAAGATATCGGATACTGATATCTTGCGCTTTGTGGACGAACTGCGAAAAGTAGGTATGCGGTTGGATGGCAAGGAGGATATTCCTTTATCCGATGCCAGCGTGATTATGCATTATAAGCTGTTGCGCAGCATACTGAACAAGGCTGTACAGTGGAAATATCTCTCGCAGAATCCCTGTCAGCTTATTACCAAGGAGCATCTTCCCAAGGTAAGCTATCGCCGCTTGCCGATTTGGCAGGAAGCCGACCTGAAACGCTTTCTCAGCTTAGTTGAACATCTTGATGACTCACCATTCAATGTCAAATACAAATTGATGGTGAGTCTTTGTTCGTTAACAGGAGCAAGACGCGGCGAATTTATGGCGCTGACCTGGGATTGCGTTGATTTCGTGAATAAACGTATTTTCATCAATAAAGCATGCGAGATTATTCCGTATCAGGCTGTGGGGCTAAAGACTCCCAAAACTGACTCTTCCATTCGCTGGCTGGGAATTGATGATTATACTATTCGCTTGCTTTATCTGCATCGCGATTTGCAGAACAAGTATCTGGCGGAAAAGAACTATACCAATCCGAAGCAATTCATCTTTATTGAGAGAGTGCATACGTCAGATACCAATGAAGTCCGCCAAGCCTTCCCAACCTGCTTTTTGTCCTGGCTACGGAAGTTTTGTGCCAAAAACAATTTGCCGAAAATCACGGTGCATTCGTTCCGTCATATGACCGGAACCTACGCCTTGGCGTATGGTGTTCCGCTGACAACGGTGCAGCATATGCTGGGGCATACCGATATTAAGACGACGTCGATTTATTTGCATGACCTTGAGTCAAAGAAGAAGGAGGCTACGGAGATTTTGTCTTCACAGTTTAATGCGTTTCGGCGGGAAGAGTAAAATGGAATGAGCAGCAGGCGATTGATTCGCTTGCTGTTTTTGTATCAGTGACGAATTTTTTTCTATGGTTTGGGGCTGGGATTATCGAAAATAGTTGTATAATGGGTTTTGTGGCAGGATTTCCCTCTTACTTTATCGAAAAAATAATCATTTTATAATTTCAATGGCTTAGACTGTATCAAGATAGATACAAGTGATTTGACATATTTGCGAACTGTAAAAGGAGATGTCTTGATGACCAGAGTTGCTGACAAAATTCTGCGAAAAAGAATAGACGAATGGAAACAGAGGTTGATTGACCTTACCCGTAAAAACGGTTTGATTAATTATAAGCGGACGAAGAGCAGCACTTTGGAAATCACGATACCGGCAGCAGATCAGATATTTCGTACTATTTGCATAGAAAACGACAGCTTTGCCTTTTGGTTGCCCCCTGAAGTGCCAGAAGAGCCTCTTTCTTCTGAAACCGATGACCCCGTTATGGACAGGCAGATGTCAACCAGTCGAGAAGCCAGAAATCCTATGTATTCGGTATCTGATAATCAACAAGCCCTAGAGGATGTAGAAGAGGGCGTCGATGATCCTACTCCTGAAACCGAATTGCCTACAGACCTCTATAATGTATTGGTCGCAGGAAAACTCGACAGAAAAACAATAAACAATACACTCAAGAATCTTTATCGCAAAGAGACCGAAGAATATAGGGAACGCGGCATTCGAGTGCTATTCCTGGCTTTTGGTATGCTCGTATGGAAAGAGGAAAATGCAGAAGAAGCATTACGGTCACCTTTATTACTTTTTCCCGTGGAGTTGAAACGGGAGTCTGCCCATCATCCCTTTGAGCTTTTTTCCGCAGACGAGGATTTAGTTATCAATCCCGCGTTGGCAGTGAAACTGCGGCGAGATTTCAACATTGAACTGCCGCCTCTTACCGATGAATGGGATGAGATGAATGTAGATGAATACCTGGCTTCTGTTGAGGACTTGGTCCATGAAAGAGGCTGGGCAGTTGAACCTACAGTTGCGTTGCGGATATTTACATTCGAAAAGCTGGGCATGTATCAAGATCTTGAGAAAAACTTTGAGGTTATTGCAGGACACATGTGTGTCAATGCTCTTTGCGGAGGAGGTCTACCCCAGACTGATCTTGCCGATATTAGGGATATCCGGAACTTAGACAACGTCCAAAAGCCCGAAACCACTTATCAGATTCTTGATGCCGATTCTAGTCAACAGCAGGCTATACAAGTTGTTTTGCGCGGCCAAAGCATGGTCCTTCAAGGACCGCCCGGTACAGGGAAAAGCCAGACTATAGCTAATATAATCGCCGAATTTATCGCACGCGGCAAGACAGTCTTATTTGCCAGCGAAAAGATGGCGGCACTAGAAGTCGTCGCAAAAAGACTCCGCGAGGCGAAACTCGGAACTTTCTGCCTTGAGCTTCACAGCCGTAAAAAGAACAAGAAGGAAGTTGTAGACGAACTCTACTCATGTATGGAGAACCGGCTTGAACCCCAAAACAGCCTCAAAGTTGAGGACTATGCGAGACTTTCGGCACATAGAAAGCGTCTAAATGAGTATGTTACGGCACTTCATGAATATCGACCAGAAATCGGTCGTACCGCTCGACAGGCATTCGTTGGGGCAACAGATGATATTGAGGCTATCGAGCTCGGCATGACTAGGCTCGACGAGCTTTCTCCTTCACGCGCACAGATATGGGAGGATACCTTACGCTCTATGGTTCCCGTATGGCACGTAGCGGTCGAAGGGAAAACCTTCCCTTGGCGAGGTTGCCTAGAATCCGACTATTCGGCCGCTGTCGAGCGTAAATGGGTGGCGTTATTGAATGAAACCGCCGAGGCCGCTGATGCGTTGCAGCGACTTAAGGAAAACACCGTTGAAACAACCGGGCTTCAGGTCGCTGACAGCTTAAGTGAGACAAAATGGTTAGAGGAAATGCTAATCCATCTTGAGGGGCGGAAAACCCCTGATCCTGCTTGGTTGACATCTTCTACTCTGGACGAAATTCTCTCCGAAGCCAAAGAATACGATAGTTTGTCAAGATCATATTGGACCAATAGGTTAGAACTTGCGTCTCGGTATGACGAGTCCTTTTTTAGCTTAACGCCTGAGACAAATCAAAGGATAAGCAAAGCATGGGCGGATGCGGCAACGAAATTATTGGCAGATCCGGATGGCTCGAAACTACTTGCTAGCCATGATAAATTGGCTAAAATGTTGGATTCTTTACCTTCGCTCCTCGAAAAACTTGAAGATGACTGCAGTTTGCTATCGTCTGCTTTTGAGTGCGAAACTGCGCCGTTCTCACTCAAAAGCGCAGATCGACTTCGTTATCTGGCTTCGCTATGTTTAAGTAAGAACCATCCTGAGGAAAGATGGCTGACAACAGAGGGGATTGAAAGAGCAAAAACCTTCGTAAATGCTAACCGAGAGGATTACAGTGACTTTGTCAGAATTAAGGCTGATTTACTTACACGCTATGAAGAAGAATATCTGGAACTGGATCATACTGAATTGGCTCTGCGATTTTCCGGAATCACCTACAAGGCGCCACTCGCATGGCTTAATCCAGGTTGGTATACGGCACGCAAGCAACTATTGTCTCTTACCCATGACTTTCATCTTCCCAATGACATCTTATCGGACTTTAACATAGGAAGAAGTCTTTCTCGCCTTTCTCGCAAACTTGAAGCGCTTCGTCCTACTGCTCAGGAAGCTTTAGGTGCTTATTTTAAAGGCGAGGATACTGACTTCGCAGAAATTTCTTCAGCCCTCGATACTGCCGATGCCTTGCTGAAAGTGACTGAAGGGGAGGTTCCCTCCGGCTTAGTGGCTTGCGCCAAACAAGGAGGGCGTTTTTCCACACAAGCCGCAGAAGCCGCCAAACGGATAGCGGAAAATAGGGAGACTATTTTGTCCGTTTCGCGCCAGCTCGCAGCCTATATCGATATTTCTCAAATGGCTCTGTTGGGCAGACCGTTTGAAGAGTGTAATACCAAGGAATTAATTCATTGGACGCAGGAACTTTCGGATGCTCTTCGCAGATTGGCCGCCGGACTTGACTGTATCCATACAGCCGAAGGTCATTCTGATCCCGAATCGCTTGAGCAAATTCATTCTGATCTAGTATCAAAGTTCAACTTGGATTCAATCGCTGAAGGGATGAAAAAGGAATCTGAACGGCTTCAGTCTCTTTTTGGTAAGCGGTTTTGCGGTCTTGATACAGGCTGGCCGGAGGTCATGGCGGCTATTGAATGGACACAAAGTTTCAAACGGCTAAATGAAGGACGGGAAATTTCTGAGAAACTTGCAAAATTTCTCTCCACGGGCGATGCTCCGCCTTGCAACTTCGCAACTATGCAGGCGGCAAACGCCCGTATAGAACGGGCTGTGAAAAGTATTGAAGACTCTTTCGAGCCTAATCTTATTCAGTTGCAGACTTGTGGCTTTTTTGATATTTCCGCCCAAGCAAGACTTTTGATCGAAAGGGTAAAGGACCTTGAACATTGGATAGATTACAAGAGCGCGTTTGGTCGTCTGTGTTCGATTGGTCTCAAGACCTTTATTCAAAACATTAGTGAGGACCCGCCTCACTCGGGTGATTTAATACGGATTCTGAAAAAGTCAATCGCCGCCGAGCAAGTTCGTATCCTCATTGACACAGTACCAGCGTTGGCTAGTTTTAAAGGCGTAAACCACGAGCAATTGGTAGCTGAATTTCGGGTTATAGATCGTAAGATCGTTGAGCTTACACCTGCGTCCATTATTCACGCATGTAATGCTCGACGGCCGGCGGCCAACGGGTTTGACGCCCAAGGTTCCGAGGTAACAGCGCTGCGGAGGGAGGCTAAAAAGAGCCGCCGGATTTTGCCGCTTGTCACGTTATTCGAAAGGATACCTAACCTTCTTCTTAAACTCAAGCCTTGCTTGATGATGAGTCCTCTTTCCGTTAGTCAGTATATCAACCCGGATCGTTTTAACTTTGATCTAGTCATATTTGACGAAGCATCGCAGATATTCACCGAAGATGCGGTCGTTGCCATTTATCGGGGTAAACAAGTTGTCGTCGCCGGCGATAGCAAGCAGATGCCACCCACCAGCTTCTTTGCTTCTTTAGGTGAGGAACCTGAAACCGATGATGACGAAGAAACCTTTTCGTCTGTTGGCTATAGCAGCGTACTCGACGAGTGCGAGGCATTCCTGCCACCTTTTCCACTTCGTTGGCACTACCGCAGTCGGCATGAGTCCCTTATTACTTATTCTAATTCTGCATTTTATCGCAATCTCGTCACATTCCCCTCTGCTGTGGCCGAACATCCAGATTACGGCGTTCAGATGGTTTACGTCCCAGATGGGATATACGAAAGAGGCGGCCGACGCTGGAACTTGCGAGAGGCGGAAGTAGTTGCCGACCAGGTGTTTAAACACTTTGAAGCTCATCCTGGTAAGAGCCTTGGTGTTGTAGCCTTTAGTAGGCAACAGGCAGATGCCATTGAGGATGCGCTTGAAAAGAAGCGTAATGATGATTCAGCTTATGAGGGATTCTTCAATGAAGACCGGCTAGAGGGCTTTTTTGTTAAAAGTCTTGAAAATGTCCAAGGTGACGAGCGGGACGTCATGATATTCAGTATCGGTTACGGCTATGATCGCCAAGGTCGTATGACTATGAGCTTTGGTCCGCTCAACCAGGAAGGCGGAGAGAGACGTCTCAATGTCGCGATTACGCGTGCGAGGGAAAAGGTTCTAGTCGTAAGTTCTATTAAGGCATCAGATTTCGATCTTTCCCAAAACCCTAAGCCCGGTGCGCTGCATCTATACCGATACCTGGATTACGCCGAACGAGGTCCTTCGTCTCTAGAAATTACTCATCCCGCTGGCCGTGGAGAAGAAGAATCTCCCTTTGAAGAAAGTGTTGCGGCAGTCATTCGCGAACTTGGTTACACTGTCATACCTCAGGTCGGGTGCAGTGGCTACAGGATTGACCTAGGCATTTTGCATCCCGCCGAACCCGGACGGTTTTTTCTGGGCGTCGAATGTGACGGAGCGAGCTACCACTCAGGAGAAACGGCGCGCGACCGTGACCGGCTACGCCAGCAGGTTTTGGAACGACTTGGCTGGAGGATATACCGCATTTGGTCCCAGGATTGGTTCCGCCACAAGGAGCGACAAATTGAGAATTTGAAAAGAGCCCTTGAGGAAGCGGTTAATGCTCCAGCAAGTATTCCACGTACCGATCCTGTTGAACCGGCGGCTACTAAGGTATCAGTCAAGAAGGTTCAAATTCCGGAAGCGAAGCCTATCAATGTCCAGGATCTTAAGGGAACCTGTGAGTATCAGATTTGCAACCTATCCGGGCAACAAGGGGACTTACCTTTTCACGTAGCGGAGAATTTAAACAGGCTTGCGTGGCTTGCACGGAAAATTGTCGATACCGAAGGCCCGGTTCATATCAGTATCGTTGCCAAACGGCTGGCGGAGGCTTATTCTTTGTCCAAGGTAGGAGAAAGAATGCGTCAAGCTGTCTACACGGCTGTGAGCCGCGCAGCTAATGGCGGTAACATCGTAATTCAAGGCGAATTCCTCTGGCCCAAGAACCAAATCGAGGTCATCCCCAGAATTCCCGGACGCTCAGAGGCATCGCATAGAGCGGTAGAACTGATAGCCCCAGAGGAAATACAAGCAGCCATGGAGCTTATCATCCGACAATGTGTGGGAATCTCACTCGACGGACTTATTACAGAGACGGCCAGGATGTTCGGCATACAGAGAGCTACCCCCCGGATAAGGGGTATACTGGAAACCGTGACGAAAAAAATGCAGCAGAAGGGTGCTGCTACGCTTAATGGCGATAGTTTGACTTTGAAAAAATAAAGATAATCTAATTATTACGGCAGCTAATATGTGAATAGTGGTTTTGAATAATAAGGCACGGGTATTTCACTCGTGCCCTATTGCGAGGTATTTATTTGGGAAGGAGTTTACAATGTGGGGAAAAACGCAAATGCAAATAAACCATGCTCCTGTGGTAGTGGGAAAAAATATAAAAAATGCTGCATGGATAAAGCAGATGATTCTTCATTCCTAAATCAGGAGAACTTCTTAAGAGACTATAAAGATGTAAAGAAAGAAGCAAAAATAAAACAATGTCTATACCCAGAAAACACTTCTTGTTCTGAAAAGATAATTGGTGCTCACTCGATTCAAAATAATAAAATACTTAAACGTATTTCAAGTAACGGGGAAATATATATGCCTTGCTCCAAGCCGGATAATCCTTTCGCAGTTATGACTAAATGGGGACGAAAGGAAGCTACGGTATTTACAGGATTTTGTGGATATCATGATAATGAGTTATTCAAACCAATTGAAAACAATTTTTTTGATAAAAGTGATCTTCATGTATTCTTGTATACTTATCGCTGTTTTGCTGTTGAGTATCATAAAAAGCAAGAAGTTATAAATATGCAAAAGGTAATTTTTAAGAAGAAACCGTCGTTAAACAATAAGCCAGAAAAAGATAACCCATTTAAGGGGGTATCAATGGCAATTAACGACTTACAATTAGCAAAAGAAGAATTCGATAATGCTTTGCTAACAGATTCTTATAATATACTCTCAAGTGTTATCTGGGAATTCCCGATGGTAACCAACTTTGCTGCTACTGGCTTTGAAGTTCCTACGTGTGATTTAGATGGAAATACGATACAAAACTTATTGGATGATTCTGTTTTAGCGAAACATATTTTTGTAATGGTTTTTCCAGAGGGAGAAAAAACATATTGTATAATTTCGTGGCTAAAGTCTAATGATGCTTTATTCAACATATTTCGTGAGCAACTAGAAGCGTTGGATGAAGAACAACAGAAAATATACATCAATAATACACTTCCGATTATTAGCGAAAACATTGTTATAAATCCTGATGCTTGGAATAAATGGGAACAACATAAAAAAGATGAGTTTGGAGCTTTGCTTTGGGGCATGTCGGATATAAGTGAACTATTCGGAGATCCATTTGACAGACTTTCTCCACCTACATATGACCTGTTTAGTTTGTAGTGGGCTGATTTTGATGTCAGAGCTTTGTACACATTTTGTATTTTGAAACTCGACAAGATTGGATTAAAAAAGTGGCGTCAGAGTCAACCGTTTATTCAATTACTTTACTACAGGGTTGGAAGTATAAACTACAGGAGGATGATTTATGAAAAAAATTTATCTGAATGTCCCCTATGAGGAGAAAGAAGAGGCAAAAAGAGAGGGCGCGAAATGGGACCCTGCAGTGAAGAAATGGTATATAACCCAGGATGTTGATATAGATTTTTTTGTTGCAAACTTTGGTGAATGGTTTCCTGAAAAGGAAATTGTTCTATTTCCTCCAATTTATTTGGGAGTATCAAACTTAATTGTTTGTTGGAAATGTCACCAAGCAACAACCGTTTATTGTATAGGTGCGCATAAGATACAAGTTAATCATCCAAACACTACAGTATGTCCTGTAGACCTCGAAACATATATTGCTAATGCGAATGAATGTTGTAGCAATGGTTTAATCTTGCTAAAATATGCTAACGGATTTGATGTAGCAACAACTCAATTTTTAAAAGAAACATTGCCTTTATATAAACTTGATTATTCAAAAACAATAGAATCACATTATTATATGAATCATTGTGATAAATGTGGTGTAAAAATTGGAGATTATACTGTTCATGACGAAGTAGGTGAAGGTTTTGGTTTAGTCAGCTACGAAGAAGCGAAACTTATAAAATTCACTAAAACATCACTAACACAGACAAAAGTAAAAAGTTGTGGCTTTAATGAGTACTGGCAAACGCAGAATCAATTCTTTTCGAATACTAGAATAAAAATTAAATAAACTGAATTTTTATTAAGATAGAATTTGTTTCGGTTGCTTAATTATTTAAGGATAGTGCGCATTTCTTGAATAAATGCTAAAAAGGCTGCTTAATGAAATTTCAAGTCTTTAAAAGGGGGAGCAAATGAAGTGAACATTGAGATAGTTCCATTTGCCAACGAGCACCCATCTTTTTTTTACTCTAATTGTGGCGGTCCTGCACTTTTAGCCTCGGCTCCACGTGTCATTCTTTTAATGAGTTTACTACAAGAACACGATAATCGTACTATCACGCAACGGAGTCTTTTCAATGTCAGGCGGAATTAGTGCAATCAAAGGGTTCGACTATCAAGCAACGGTCATTTTGGACTGTTTGTTCGATCATTTCGACCGTCACGGGTCGACGGTGACCGTGCGTCCGGAAGGCACCGACGACCTTGATCTGTTTTGGACCGCAGGTGTAATCGAGCATCGTCACTATATACAAATCAAGAAGCCGAAAGAAGACGAAGAGGGACATTTTAACCCATCCCCCTGGACTCTTAATGCTGCGGTCGTAAAACTATTTCCGAACACCATTTTGCATCTAATGGGGAATCAGGACACACAAGCATGGATCCTCGGCGACGAGGTAGTTGCTGAGCTAAGCTCTCTCGTCGACGCTGGCGAAAACGCTCCAAGAGTTGAGAGCCACTCGTATTGGACTGGGGTGCATCAGTTGGCCTTGAACGACACTATCGGATCGGTCGGTCTGCATTCCTCCATCAGGAAAGAACTTCGAAGCTGGCGACTTCCTGGCTGTCTTTCGGCCAATCCAGAGACAGCTCTATTGGAAATCGTGGCAGGATTTTCAGATGTAATACAGCGCGTAGGAGCTGGGGATGTGGTTGCATCCCAATATCAGCATAAGGTTGTGCAACTTCATGGCTGCCTGCCGCAGGTGTTGGCGAGGACTGAAATCGTGCCGACCTATGGCACCGAGCAAGAGGTCGTTCAGCGCGTCTACGACCGCCTGGAGCAACGTTACAAGCTCCAACGTTCTGTGATCGAAAACACCCTCTTTCGTAATATGAGGGGATTCATCTACGACATCTCGAAGCAGCCTGGGCGAAGATTTGATCAAATTGAACTCGAAACGGAGCTGCGTAGTGTCTGGCCGCAGATGATGCCAATCAGAGAAGTACCTCCACTCGCCCCCGACCACATCCAGAGGTTGGATTTGGTGCAACGATTCACTACAGGAAAGAGCGGTAGGATGATCGAAGTCGTTGGCGTCTCAGGATCGGGCAAGACCATGCTTGCGGCGGAGGTGATTACACATCTGCATATTTACGATCCTGATTGCTTGACATACTATGCGGAAGTAAGGCCGACAGTTAGATTCCGGGACGTTCTGGCAGGTGTTGCCTTTCATCTGCGCCGCACCGGTATTTCCGAACCTTTCGCCGTTTCCGTTCAGCCTAGTCTGGCGGATGAAGAGGTATTGGCAGTCCTTGCGCGCTCTTTCTCGGCCATTCCGCGAGAAATACTACTAGTGATAGACTTGGCTGAAGGAACCTGCAGCTCGGATTTTGCCCGCGACCTCGCCACTTTTATTCGCGCCTTGACAACTTCCGCTTGCCGGATCGCCGCTCTCGGACAGGAAAGCGCTGCGCGCGAGCTAAGTCAGCTGGAGCGAGACGAGCATGGTGTGAGCCGCTTGGATATCCGTGGCTTCCATTTCGAAGAGTTCGTTTCGCTGGTTGCCTATAATTACCCTAACCCGGACCGTTCCGCGCTTTGGAACATATTCCAGCGCGTCACGGCAGGTCGGGCCGCAGGATTATTTGCCAAGCTAGCGCAGTCGCTCGCGCGGGCAGGCTCAATGGAGGAAATGTCGGCGATGTTGATGAGGCCTGCCGAAGATATATTGCCGCACGCCGAACAACAACGATTCTTACGGATCAGTAACAGCTCCCGCAGTGCAGCGGAAAAACTCGTATGCTTTGCGTTGCCGTTTCGGCGGAAGGATGCTGAAGAGATTTTTCCTAACGACAATATCGGTGCCGCTGTTCGGGAACTTCTCATGCTGGGTTTGCTTCGCCATTCTAGCGAGGACACCCTTGAGATGCACGAGACTGTGCGCGCCGGTCTCGAAAGCACGATTGCCGCGAATGCGCGCCGGTCTGCGCACGAAGCACTTGCGGTCTGGTATGGCCATCAAGGAAGCGTAACCGCCGAGACTTTTCACTTAGAGAAAGCCGGCAGACAGGCCGATGCGCAGAGGCGCGCCCGCCAGGTGTTTCTCCGTGGAGAATCCTGGTCCGCGCTTTCCGCCTATGTGACTGGTCACAAGCTCATATCCGTCGACGAGATAATCGGCGTGGCCACCGGGCTAACGCCAATACAAGACATTTACCTACTTTCCAGGATCCTCCGTACTTTGGAAGGATCCGTTGATGTCGCTGCGCTGTTCAGGAGTCTACACGAACAACCCGAGCGCATTTGTTCCGACCATCAATGGGCGTTGGCAATCATTGAGACCATCCTCGAATTCGACCCAGCGAGGCTGTGTGACCTCATTGCTTTTTCAGTGGAGACGGTCGGTGATGGTCAAAGAGAAACGGTCTTAACTTGGCTTATGCTGGCAGCACGCCGCAAGAATGGAGTGATCGGGCCGAGCGTAATTAAGTTCTTCGACTGTCAACCACCTGAAATTAAAAGGGAACTGCTGAACTTTATGGTGCTTGACCGGAGTCGGCAGGCGTTGCAGCGTGTTTTTCAATTTCTAGAGATTAATCCGAAACCACCCAACGGGCGGCCTACCTCATCCCTGTTGTCTGGTCTTTCTCTGCAAATCGATAGCCGGGCAGATGCCGTCGAGTTCCTGGCGGCGATGCCTCAAGTTCCGCTGGCTACGATACTGGTCGCGAAGTCGACTTTGCTCGGGCCACTTGTGAGTATAGTCTGGTCCCAACGTAATGCTCTACGTCCGCACTGCGTTGAAGTCCTGCAGGACGGCACAGCCGAAGACATCGTCCTAAAAAATGCGATTCGCGTCTTGGTGTTTTTGGCTGAGCCGTTAATTGGTGCTCTATGTGACCCGCTGTTAGCGCGAAAAGACCATGTGGGGGAAGTTGCAAAACTGATCCCAGCGTTGTTACCGGCGCTATATGACCTTGAGCCGTATAAGGCGCGTTTCCTGGATAACAGTGTCGCACTCGATGATAGAATAGCTACGCTCGGCGTGCTCGCGTCTGCAGGCGCCGACCTTGGCCCTATCTACCGGCGAGTACAGGCAGCGGAAATCGCCCCCCAAGAAGCTAAGTTCTGGGATTTTTGGTTCTTGATGCTCTGCGCCCAGGCGCCATTCCCAGATGCCATTCCGATACTCGAAACGTACCTGAAGTCTGCCGACGAAAAGGATATAGGAGTCGTACTCGGCAGCTTTGTGAAGCTCGGCGCACTACTGTGCGCGGTCAAGTAAAACATACCAAAAATGGCCACAAAGTGTACCACTTTTTGAGCAAAGAAAATATGCAGAATATGATGCCTTAAATTAGCTTAACGCAAGATCGATTTCCTGTTTTTCAGCCGGTAACCATCTCCCACCATATTGAATATTTCACATCGATATACCAGTCTGTCTAGGATCGCTGTTGTTATTACCTCGTCGCCAAGAAAACCTGCCCATTCGGCAAATCCTTTGTTCGAGGTAATAATGATGGAGGTCTTTTCATGTAAGGCCGACACAAAGGAAAACAGAAGATTGGCCTCAACTTTACTGACTGGCAGGAATCCTACCTCATCAATAATCACTAAGTTCGACTTGTGGATGGTGTTCAATCGGCTCTTAGATTGCGAGGCAATTTCGGCTGTTTTAAGCAACCGCACTAAGGAATCCAAAGTTAGAAAAGAGACTGCATAGCCCTTCTCAAGAGCTCGATAGCCAAGTGCTGTTGCAAGATGAGTCTTGCCTACACTGGGCGGGCCCAGGAACATGATGTTGTACGCATCTTCAACCCAGGTAAAGTCGCATAACCGCAGCATCTGTTCTTTTGTAATGCTGCGCTGAAAGCCAAAGTCAAATTCTTCAATGGTCTTTAGCGTCGGCAACAGGGAGCGCTTGAGGCGTATCTTCCCGGCTTTTTGTTCCTTTAAGCAGATTTGCTCACTAAGGAACCTCTCTACGCTCTCAAGCGGTGTTAAACCACCGGTAAACAGTAGTGAGAAGTCAACTGGCTCAAGCCGGAGTTCGGCAATTTGGCGGTTAATGACATCACTAATCATACCGCTTCACCACCTAGGCCAGTATAAGCATCAATACTACGTTTTTGCGTGACGATAGTGCCAGCCGTTGGGTTGGTAATTGGCTTAATTGGCAAGGCAAGAGCTTCCGTCTGTTCCTGTCTTTCCTGGCTTTTCAAATAGAGAAGTGCATCCTTGACATCCGTTGCACTAAACAGCTCTTGCTCCTGGCAATAGGTAATGGCTGCTATTACGATCGATGCACCATGCTCTTTGATCAGTTTTTCAATCAAGCCAAACTGGTCGCGTACATAACGATGCTTACGTTGACGAATTTGCTGCAGAAAATCATCACATAGTCCGTTAAGCTGCTTAGATAGAGCTGTAAATAATTCGCTGATCCCGTGTTCAATATCACGTCCATGGTTTTTATTTTTGATGAGTTTCCCTTTGCTAGCGCATAGCAGATGTTCAGCGATGACATAATCGCCAAAGATGTGTGAGATGATCAGCTTACCGTCTTTGGCCTCGATGGATACTTCTCTTTCTTTGGTATAAGTACCAATCGGCACCGAATAGCGGTTTGACTCAAACAGGATGGTATTGTCTTTTCGCACCTTCCGGGCTATACTGGCATCAGGAGCTATTTCCATAGCTGTCAGTATCGGTCGAAGGTGTGCGCGTTCCAATTCGAACACCTCGGCCGGTACTTTTTTTGTTGTGCTATGAACCTTGCCGTTACCGGTTCGAGCTAGCCATTCTACAAAGCTGCGGTTCAAAATCTCAATATCCATGAACAACCGATGGGGCAAGAAGTTCCCTTTTACATACTTGACGACCGATTCCACCTTGCCTTTACTCTCAGGGTCCGATTTACGGCAGAGGTATATGTTTAGGCTATGCAGCTTACGGTACCGCTCAAATTCATAGGTATAGATGATGTCGCCATGGTTTTCACTAACTGCTACAATGCTGTCCTGGTCAAAGACGAGTTCATGGGTAGTACCGCCTAAGTAAGCAAAGCACATATCGAGACAGTTGACCAGATCGACAGAGGTAAACGGCCTGTCCGAGAAATAGCCCCATTTATAACGCGAATGCGAGAGTACGACGCCGATAAAGTAGACTTTAACATATTGGCCAGACGGCGTTCTCATGCTCTTTTCCCCAAAATCAATCTGCATCTGGTATCCCATAGGCAACTCGTCGACTGACTCGTACTCACGCGGTTGCATTGTTTTCACGATGCCATGATCCCGTCGAAGGCGGCCGATATAGCGCCGGACCACTCGCTCAGATACGCTCAAATCATAATGTTCGCGCAGCCAGTCGTGTACTTGCGCCGAAGTCATGGATGGATAACGGTGGAGCCATGCTAGAATCACAGGCTGGTATTTGACGAGGAGGCTTTGTTTCTTGATTTGTTCTGCCAATGCAGTATACTCGTCTGGCGTCATGTCCCAGTACCGACATACAGTAGTTCGGTTGATGGCCAGCACCTTTGCCGTTTTGCGTCTGGAAAAACCGAGAGTTTTCAATTCCTGAACTTGAATGTACATGCGTATCTCCTTCATTTTCCCACCCTCTCCCGATGTGCTGTTCTCAGTCTAACACACAGGGGAAAGGGGAGATGATTTGTTGTACATCTTTGCTCAGGGTGGTATACTTTGTGGCCAAAAATGGTATAGTTTCTGGCCGAAAATGGTCTAATTCATATGGCCGAAATTGGTATACTTTATTTTACCGCTTACAACTACGAATTCCACAGGCTACGGAAATGCTTGTGCGCGCCCTTAATCACGCAGATCCTCACGTCAGACGCTGGGCGGCCGTGGCCTTAAGCCGGCGGCGATCCCGAAGAGCGCTGCCCAGTCTTGTCGATTGTTACGTGAAAGAGGAGAATGAAAACTTGGCGGTGTCACTGGCCACAGCGATTATCTCTTCAGGACCGAAATCAATGGCAGATCTGCGCGGTAGCTGCAATTCGGATACTACGCATCTTTGGCAATGCATTTTAGCGATGCGGTTGCGGGACCCGAGCATGGCCGATCAACTCGTGACACTTGCGAACGATACGGCTTTAAACTGGCAGTTGCGGCGGACAGCTATATTCGCGGCAGGACGGTTGCCTTACGAAGCTGCGCTAGAAAGGATTGTACCTGTCGTGATGGCGCATCGATCGCCGTTGACGACCGATCGTAGCTCCAGTTTTGGTTGCCATGCCGTCATATCATCCATTCTCTTGACCGAAATGAAAGGCATGGCATCATTCTTTGCTCGCGGCCGGTCGGGTTTCATCGATTTTTTTGGGGAGGTTTTCGAGTCCTGCTGGAGGGATTCTATATCCCCGGAAGGCTTGCCGTCCGGGGAAGAAGCAGCAGGCTGGCTCTTCGATCGGCTAACGCACCATGGATGGACAACGAACCCAGCAGCCCCCGTTCTAACTATCAACGAACTGAGTATTCCCATGCTCCATAGCGCCGTGCTACGCTCGCTTCGCCTCGCCGGGCGGTCAGATCTCATCGAGGAACATCTCCTGAGCGCCGATCACGTTTGGCTCGCAATGAAATGTTTGATTGAGCGCTCCAAGGCCGGAAAACGAGATGCGGAACTTGTCCTTCATTTGAAGAAATTGGTCGAAACCTCTCCGTGCAGGGGAAATTCGCTCCTTCACCGGGTAATCGATGGATTTGGTGATAGCAGACCGGCAGTGTCCACGAATAAGCCGACTATTGCTACGGATCAAATGATGCCAGTACCTGTACCTTACGTCAGCTACTCCGATATAGTTCGTGCCCTCTCTGGCGTATGCACTGGCCTAAATGTAGCGTTTCCTTTTGTACTAGAGCCGATAGTGGCCGAGCAATATGAGCATCTGATTCGGATAGCAGACCCAGCGAATGATCGCAGTTATGGCATTGAAACCTATGTTCCGATGTTCCGGTTTACACAGGGTGGCCATGTAGTTGCTCAGCGACAAGTCAGCTTCAAAGGTGGTACCAAGTCAATAAACAATCTTATCCGGCCCGCTATCGCGGCTGCAAACGATTTTGATTTGCCGATTCCCTGGCACCAAGAGATGCTGAGCGGGGCATTCGCCGCCACGTACTTATCGAAATACCTGGCTTGTCTGGCGGCGCGGAATGTTCCAGAGAGGTTCTACAAAGAACTGGAACTGAACACTGATGCATTGTTTCCGCACATCTGTACCCAAGTGCATGCCACGCCAGTATTGAAATTTATCGATGCGCGCATCGTCCCTTTTCTGGCTCGCTATGTGTCTTCGGGGACCGACGAATTGTTTGAAGGTCTTTGCACATTTGCTCTCAAGGTCAATACACCTGAAATCGACGCTGTACTGGCCGGATTGTTTCACCGTTGGACGCAGCAATTCGATACACGGTCACCCCTTTTGCAGCACAACGAAAATTACTCGCTTTGGAGGGGGTTCGATAGGCTCGCTGAACACCCGCGCTTTGACAAGATCGATGGATGGCAGCTCCGCCTTGAATCGGTGCTGCATGCTCGAATGTCAGGGTATCATGCCGAAAACATTGTGCGCGTACTAGAGCGGGATCCACGCTCTTACATTCTAATTGAGTCAAGGCTTTTCAAGGTGATGAATTGGGAACAATTTTACCACGGCGAAATTGATCGTCTGGATGAAGCAGCCGAGCGATTATTCGCGCAGTTACTCGAAGATTGATAATGGCAGCAGGTGTTTTCTTTTCGGACATTATGTTAACTCGATGTAATACGTCTATGGAAACATATTTTGTTTGGTTTGCAAATGTTTGGGATGAAAATAATTCACGAACTCTACTAAAGTTACCTTTTACCTGTCAGTCCACTATAATTAACTACATATTCAATCACGGCCCCTTTCGGTATCTTCCAAACCCGGTTATGCCGAAACGCTTTTAGTTGACCGGATGCCAATAGCTGATAAGCGGCATTCTTGCCGATGCTTAGCATTTCACAAAGCTCTTCTACCGTTACGATGTCACTATAATGCTCAAACATGATTTTTAATCCTCCGCTGCGATTTGATAAAGTTAAGAAAACAAGCAATAAAAAGGCTCGGTAAATTTTCTTGAAACGACCAATAAATCAAACTAAACCCCTATTCACGGCAACCGCTTCTCAATGCGCTAATATAACTGCTGATCGCTTCCGCCGGGATTTTCCAGGGTCGGCCAACCTTAACGGCCTCTAATTTGTTGTCGCGAATTAGCTGATAAACAACCTGCGAACTCACCCGCAGCATGGCTGCGACCTCAGCAACAGAGAAAAACTTAAATGAAATACCCGAGTCATAAGATGGAGAAGTGGACATGATGCATCGCCTCCTTTTTTGTTTTACTGTTATGTTTGGTTAAAAAAGAGGGGAAGAGGTTAGATTTGCTTCAAAACGATTATTTCTTGTAATTATTAAATAAAATAACGATATATTATAATTCTGATATAACGTTCTTGCAGGTATACTGCAAAGCCCTTATAAAGGATCATAGCCATTAGGAACAGCACGGACATATCTTATCCGCGCTGTTCTTTTATTTTCTCATAGACAATCCTAAAGTCGGCCATCTGTGGCCGGCTTTATTCATGTATAAAGCCAATTATGAAGAATAACTAAAAGGAGAGTACCTATCATGAAACAAGGCCGCACCATCCTCCAACTCGCCCAGGAACTCGAACGCCAGCGTCAGGCCAGAAAAGACTACCTGGCTGACACCCGCAGCCTTAGCGTCAGTACGGAAAATAACGTCAGCCGCCTGGCCCTGGACCTGGACGGCGCAAGCGAAACCTTCCACCTTAACGAACTTGCCCATCGCCAAATCGCTGACCGGCTGCAAATCCCGTTCCGCTACTACCAGAAAATGCGTAGCGAATATCCGGACCTTCTCGACGAAAATATCAACGGCTGGTTCAACCGGACACCTGAACGCAGAATGCTCCGTACACTCGACGGCAGTATTCGGGCTTTTCTCAGCGACCGCTACCGCCGCCTGGACAACCTGGAGCTGGCTGATGCCGTCTTTCCCCTCATCAGTGACATGAAAGGCGTAGACATTGTCTCCAGCGAAATCACCGAGACTCATATGTTCATCAAGGTCATCAACCGCAAGCTCAAAGCCGAAGTCGCAGTCGGCGACGTTGTTCAGGCCGGGCTCGTCATCTCCAACTCTGAAGTCGGCTTGGGCAGCCTGAAAGTCGAACCCCTCCTATACCGCCTTGTCTGCCGCAACGGCCTCATCGTCAAAGACTACGCCCAAAAACGTTACCATGTCGGCAAGCAAATCGACGGTGAAGACAGCGCCTATGAGATATTTTCCGATGAAACCCTGGCTCAGGACGATAAAGCCTTCTTCATGAAGGTACAGGATACTGTACGCACGGCTATTGACGAGGCCCAATTCCATCTCACCGTCAATAAGCTACAGGCAACACGACAGGAAGCCACCGGCCCTGATCCTGTCCGAACCGTGGAGCTTCTGGCTGACCGCTACAGTCTGAACCAGAATGAACGCGGCAGCATCCTCCGCCATTTCATCATTGGCGCCGACAGCAGCAAATACGGCCTTATCAACGCCGTCACCCGCGCCTCCCAGGACCTTGACGACTACAGCCCGGCAACCGATTTTGAACGCCTGGGAGGAGAACTCCTGGCAACTTCCCCAGTAAAGCAAGCTGTACCTGTTTTCCCCGTCTCTACCCACCATGCGGACAACATCATCCCCTTGGATATTGCCAGATAACAACAGTGAGAGGAGAACACTATGCCCGCCACCTGCTTTATCTGCCCCGACGGCAGCCGAATTCCCATTGCCCACTGCCTGCAAGCCTGCTCTTTTCCGCAACGCTGCATGTTTTTGCCGACACTAAGGGCAGTTGCCGCTTCCCTTAACCGCAATCTCAGCCAGCCCAGCGTCACCGAGCTACTGGCCGGAACCAGGGAAACCTATCTAAAGAAAACGATGTCTTATGCCGTCGATCCGCAAAGCGTTCTTTACGCTTTGCACGGCTCAGCCGTACACACCATCAACGAAAACCACACCCAGGGCAATATACTGACTGAAATCCGCTTATGCGACGCTGTCACCTCCGGCAAATTCGACCTCTATGGTGAAATTCTCGACAAAGACAGCGGCGTACTTGGTGACATCAAAGTCACCAGCAGCTACAAGCTTATGAAAGCCCTCGGAAGATACAGCGTCAGCCTGCCAACCGGCGAAACCTACAAATCCGGACAGAAAAAAGGCCAGCCCAAATACCAGAAGCAGTGGAGAGATGATGGCGTTCGGCGTATTCTCGACTGAGCGATTCAGCTCAACTATTACCGTATCCTCATTGAACAGCAGGGACTGGCGGTCAATAAAATGGTCATCCAGGCTATGTGTCGCGACAACAGCCTGCGCGTTGCCGGGGAACGCGGCATTGATCGGCCTATTTACCTTATACCGATTCATAAAATCAGCGATAGCTGGATACGCCGCTATATGCGACACAAAGCCGACATGCTCAACCGGGCACTAACTGCCAATATTCTGCCGCCGCCTTGCAACCCCAAGGAACGCTGGCACAACCGCAAATGCCGGGACTACTGTCTGGTCGCGGAGCATTGCCCGCACGCCTGCAATCTGGCGGGAGACCTCGAATATCCGCTCAAGGTAGTCAGCTAATGCCCCATGGAAAAATAAAAGCCATAGCAGCCTTTTTCGGAGGCAAACCAAAAGCGCCTGCACAGCCTGCAGGCGCTTATCTGATTTATAGGAGGAATGCAATGTGAACAATATCGCAGCCAAGCTTGTCCAGGTCATGGCCGAATGCGGCAGCGTCAGGAAAAACGGCACCAACGACTACCACCAATACAAATACGCCACATCAGCCGATGTGCTGGAAAAGGTTAATACAGCCTTGGTCAAGCAGAATATCGCAGCCGTTGTCCTGTCGGAGATTATGAGTAGTGATGATGTGATCAATGCCAAAGGCAATATCGAGCACCTGGTGACAGTTAGGGTCAGTATCACTCTGATTGATGCAGCCAGCGGCGAAAGCTTGCAGCTGTCCGGTATGGGCAGCGGGCAGGACAGCGGAGACAAAGCCGTTATGAAAGCGCAGACGGCAGCTGTTAAGTACGCGTATATGCTGACGCTGGCTATGAGTGCCAACGATGACCCTGAGGCGGACATCCGAACAGATGAGGCGATGACCGGCCAGAAAACCGCAAAACCGAATCAAAATCAACCGGCATTGGTCTGTAGTGAATGTGACGCAGCGATTACCATCGGCATTCAGCAGGTGTCTATGAAGCGGTTTGGCAGAGCCTTGTGCATGAAATGCCAGAAACGAGCGCAGGTAGCATCGTAGGTTACCCTGTCCGGGAGTCTGCTTCAATAATCAGGCGGTCAATTAGGACTTGTCCGCTATGGATGAGATGAGCTTCCGCTTCCTCGCTAACTAAGGTATCCAATATGATATTAAGTACTTCACACAATGCTGGTTTTGGCATAAAAGGAAACAGCATTGACAGCTGGCTTTGTGTTAGCAGCTTTTCCACAAACCGCTGTTTTTTACGGCTGGTGACAGGATGCAGCTGAATATAATCCTCCAGGCAGGAGGGGTGAAGCTGTAAGAACTGTTCGGTAAAAGCGGCTAATTTCATGTAAGAATCCACGTTTTTTCCATATAAAGTGAAGGCTGCTTCTTCGCCAAGGCCGTAATCAGGGATATCCTCGAAGCACTCAACCCCAAGCTGAGCAATTTGCAAGGGGAAAGGGATTTCCAGGCAGGCGGTATCATCTGCCGTTGATTTGTGCCGGTAATACCATTCGCTCAGGTTGGACAGCCTGGCAAACAGGTAATGATTGAAATCAAGGTCTACCGTTGAGTTTTCTTCGAAATAGCGGCATAAAGCTAAGAACAGGTTAATCAGTAACTGATATTGACGAAAGTTTTTGCCGTTATCGGCCTCAATTTGATAGCATTTCTCGTTCCAGAGCTTGTGCCAACTAAAGTGGAAATCTACACTTGCTTGCAATGACTTAGTGCATTTATGGGCAATTTGATACAGCAAGATTGGTGCAACCGGAAGTAAATCCTGGTTAGCGGCTATTCGCCCGCAGAGCAGGGAAATATTTTCGCGCAAAATAGATGTATCTTCCTTGCTCAGAACGAGGCGGCTGAACTCTTTTAGAACAAAAGCAACATCTGCTTCTGCCGCAATATCGCTGCAAGCTTCATCAAAGGGGTGGCGCAGCAGCTTTAACTGCTCAAACCTGGCACTGTACTTCGTATGCAGATAAAGTGCCGCTTTTGCCTGCTCCATTCTCTCCCATAAGCTGAGAAAGTGGCCTATATCTTGTTTGCTGATATGACGGCGATGAAACAGCAAGCCTTGATCACGAAGCACCGCCACGTAAAGGCTGAACATATCTTCCAGCGGCAGCGTGGCCGAGAGGGAGTCCAGTCGGCGGCAAAATAACGCCTTGTTTGACAAAGACAGACCGTGGGCAGCGGCCAGGGTGGTTATTCGTTGATGCCATTCTCGCATCATTGCCTCCGTTTGAGGTAAAGTCAGCCGCAGCCGCTGCAGTTGCTGTTCCAGAGCTTCCGTGTCGTCGACCAGCGTATCAAGCTGCTCATAGAAATCGTCGCTATTCATGTAGTTCACCTCTAACTTTTCATTATAGCAAGTCTTGCTTGTAGACGAAACCGTCTTCATTTCCGAATTTTACGGCTAAAAAGCGGAAGTGAAGACGGTTATCTGTTTGACCGTTATTTTGTAAGCTGTAGACAACGATGTGGAATGACGGATTAGTGACATATGAATCCGCATTATTTATGCTGATATCCGCATTATCTATGAATCCAGATTAGGGAATTTTCATGTGATAATGATAGAAGAATGTTTTTTAGTGGAGTTTGATGACGATGTTTGCGTTTCGCTACAAACAAATTGGGCGAAAAATTGCTTATTATCGCCGTTTACGCGATCTTACCCAGGAACAGCTGGCGCGGCGGGTCAATATCAGTGTCAGTACGCTGGGGAAAATCGAATGCGGCAAATATAACAAAAGTCTATCCCTGTCAATGCTAATGAATATTGCTGAGGGATTAAATATTAAGCTAGTGTGCTTGGTGGATATTGATTCGGAGGAAGCAGAATTGCAGTGTCGTATTGATGATTAAAAATGTTCACTATTTTTGCCTTTTACATATACGATTTAGGAATACTATCTTAAGTAGTATTAATTAGACCGTTTCTGTGGAATTTTGCTGCTTAGACTAAGTCTCAGAATGATCTTTAACTGCTGGAGGGATGTAAAGAAAAGGTATTCTAGTAAGGAGGTGACATGCTGTGTTTGAATTGGAGTGCCTTACAAATAGTGCCTTAATATCGTCAGGATGCTCTTGTTATCCTGACTATGGTCTTGATTGCAGACCTGAGGGCGAATGCGGACCAGAGGATGGCTCTGATGACTGTAATCCTTATTACTAAATGCAGTCCTGCAGAAATATAAAGATGAGTACGCTGAAAATAGTTTTAATTGCTTATCTTTATAAAAAATTCTACAACTGATCTTTTAATCGAAAGATCAGTTGTAGATTAATCTATTAAGGAGCAACCCATGCTTTACTCACTATGCCAAAATGTATATTTGGTTAAAGGCAATGTAAATGATTGCCTCTATGATTTTAATTCTCTAAAGTTATATCATATAAATCGAAAATTAACGAATTTAATTGAAAGATGTATAGGACAAGCAATAATGTCTTTGGTTTTAAATAATGCAGAGAAAATGATTTTAACAAAAATGATGCTGGCAAATCTAATCGAATCTACTAACGTAATTGCATCCAATAACATATATGAATTAGCTAATAAAGATAAAAATATTGATTTCGCTTGGATTGAAGTAACGACAAAGTGTAATTTGCGTTGTATACATTGTTATGATAATTCAAGTTATGACCGAGATGAAGAATTAAGCTTTAGGGAGTTCAAGGCAATCATACATGAGCTTAGGCTGAATAATGTAAATAAGATTCAAATTATAGGAGGAGAACCCTTCTGTCTGGCGGATAAAATTAGAAATATGTTTGACCACGCTGTAGGGAAATTTGATTCAATAGAAGTGTTTACAAATGGTACTCTCTTAAATGAAAAATGGATAAAATATTTTAAGCAAAACAATATTAAAGTAGCATTATCTGTTTATTCATATAATGAAAGCATCCATGATAGAGTAACTACAAAGCCAGGATCGTGTAAGATGACGAATTCAACGATTGCACTTTTAGCGAAATATGATGTCAAATATAGAGTGTGCAATGTTGTAATGAGTGGTGTCGATATAGGGCTAAAGAATACAAATCTTTACGAATTGAATTCTTCTAAAGATATAGTTAGGATGGCTGGAAGAGCCGATTTGAGTTTATTGTCAAATGAATTAATTAGGAAAAAAATAATTACAAAAGACTCATTTGCAGCTCCTTCAACTAGAACATTAACAAATCGATTGCTGCGAGGTCATAATTGTTTTTCTAGCAAAATTTACATTGCAGCAAATCTAGATGTTTTTCCGTGTGTTATGGAAAGAAGAGTAAAGCATGGAAACCTGAAGGATAGTTCACTATCAAAGCTTCGCAATGAGGATATACTTAATTTATCCAAAGATAGGATTGAAGGATGTAAATTTTGTGAGTTTAGATTTACTTGTTTTGACTGTAGATCAAATTCACTTTCTTCAGATGTGTACTCTAAACCATGGTATTGTACCTATGATCCAATTAATGGTGTTTGGGCGGACGTGAATGAATTTATCATAACCTTAAAACAATGAATCAACAATAACGTTATTTATATTTGGTAAAAGAATATGACTTGTACGCTAATGTCCTATGCTCGATTGGAGGGTACAGTTATTTTACTTTTGCTGAATCAAGCTATCGTATTCTGCATCAAATCGCCGTAAATACAGAGGAAGGAAGATGCAAAGGAAAAAAGTTAAAATTCATGAGATAATCGATGTCAATCCTATGGGCGAAAGTCGAATTAAGGTAAGTTTGAAAAACAAAACAACAGGTGAATGGATTACTTGGTCGACTATAACCGATATGAATGTTTATTGTTAAGCGCAGAGCCAATGGCAATGTAGTGCTAGATGGCGATGAATCTCGAATATATGTCAAGGTCTATTAATCATAACTAAGTTTAAGGAAGACGGTGTGCGATGAAAAAATGCATTTTAACGATACTATTTACCTTGATATTCGCGATTACGGGCTGTAGTAGTAATCCAAATGTGTTAACCAGCCTTGACCAACGAACCAATACAGTCAGGGAAGGTTCAATGGAAGCTTATCCAGATATCAAAATCGGTGATGCTTATGCAGCCTTTTTCTCTAATCCGCAATGGAAGTACTTTGAGAATAAAGAAGGTGTTAAAGTGGTGGAGTTTTCCGGCGGCTGCGTATTTAGAGAAGTTCAGGTGACTGCTAAGCAACAATTTATCCTCGGTAAAGATGGTAAATTTGAGGTTGGGGCGCTTTCGTTCAATGATGTGCCGCAAGTTGAGTTGATTAGTGTTGGCTTGATGGAGAAGGTATTTTTGAGCTATAAAGAAGTACGCCTGATTGATGATATCAAGAAAAACCTATACGGACAGTGGCAAAATAGTCTTACAGGTAAAAAGATTACCCTTACAGAAAAGAATATTAGAGTGTTGACGGACAGTAGTACGCCACCGCCAAATACACCGCAGCAAGCGTTCTTTTCTTTAGAAGATATTAAAAATGGTATTGGAACCTTTTGGGTGGGATTCAAAGAAGAGGACGGAACGGAAAGAGCCTTTCGGGCGTATATTAGCCAGGCTGAAGCAGGCAGTCTAATTATGATGATGGATGTACTGCGGCAAAATGGCTCGCTGTTGAGAAGCGAGGAGTATGTAAAAATTAAATAGGTATATAATAACCAGTAAAGAACCGGTCAGACTTGACCGGTTCTTTCGATTTTTCTCCTGACAGAGAGGAGCGAGATGATGAATGAAGCACATACATTACAAAGGATTTTAGCGGAATGCTTGCGAGAATCTACTGACAGCTATACAATTCAAGCCTTACTGCGGGAATTTCCGACAATGCAGGCACTCATGAATGCAACAGAACCGGATATGCTGCAAATCAAAGGCATCGGCAGAGCTAAAGCAAGACAACTATCGGCCATTTTGAATTTTGTCCGATTTGTCCAGATGAATCCAGTTGATAACAGGATAATTATCCGGAGCGCACAGGATATCTATGCTTTGGTTCGCAGAGAACTAGAATATCTTACTTTTGAACAGTTTCTGGTGATTGGTTTAAATACTAAAAACCATGTGATTGTTCGTCATACTGTGTCTGTTGGTACGCTGAATGCTAGCATTGTGCATCCAAGAGAAACCTTCAAGCTGCTAATCCGCCGGGCATGCGCTTCGACGATTCTGGTGCACAATCACCCCAGCGGCGACCCGGAGCCTAGTAAGGAAGATATTCAACTCACCAAACGACTGATTGAAGCCGGCAGAATTATTGATATTCCGGTGCTCGATCATGTGATCGTGGGACAGGGTAGGTATGCGAGTTTAAAAGAAGAAGGAATCATATAGTGGGAAATGGCGTTTAATTAGTTCGTGGCTGATAGATAAAAGCATCAGCCTTTATTTTTTTGTGGATTAAATTATAGATAGCGATGAAGTCAGATAACATAATACAGATCACAGACGACATTTAACTAACTCCTTTACAAGGGGAAAATAGGAATGACGTTTTCTGCTCTTATGCTTTCCTATTGTGCAGTAGAGTTGGGAATGGAAAGATATTTTAAAAACATATAGACATTTATCTATATAAATGCATATAATAATACATAGATGAACATCTATGTGAGGTGGTTGTATGGAAAATATTTATGCTCGCCATGCCGGACTCTTCAAAGCACTGTCAGATACTAACCGCTTGATGATTGTTGATATGCTTTCCTGCGGGGAGTTATGCGCCTGTAAAATCTTAGAGAAGTTCAATATTACACAGCCGACCTTATCCCATCACATGAAAATTCTTTGTGATTGCGGCTTGGTAAAAGGGCGCAAAGAGGGAAAATGGACTTATTATTCTTTGAATGAAGAAGTGGTTGAGGATTTCAAAACATTTTTAGACCGCATCACCAGCAGTAAAGCAGATTGTATCTGTAATCACGAGGGCGTATATAACGGGAATGCAGTTAATCATACGAAAGGGTGATTTGTGAAATGAAAGAAGTTACAATCGATTTTTTGTATCTTGACTTGAATACCTGTGAGCGCTGCGTTAGTACCGACAGCGCACTGAATGAGGCTCTTGCTATTTTATCAGGTGTTTTCCGCGTGCTAGATTATTCGGTAACAGTCAACAAGGTGAATATTACTTCAAAGGAATTGGCCGAACAGCATCGTTTTATCAGTTCGCCCACAATCAGGGTGAATGGCCTGGATATTTGCCAGGAAGTAAAGGAAAGTGATTGTGGGGATTGTGGCGATTTATGCGGCGACAGCGTAGATTGCCGGGTATTTACCTATGAGGGGAAAGACTATGAACAGCCACCAGCCGCGATGATTGTTGACGGTATCTTGCATATCCTGTACGGCAACCCGGCAAGTGAAGAAAGGCTGTATGCTTTGCCGGATAACCTAAATAATTATTTTTTAAGGAGAGATCTTGCTATGAAAACGATGGCTATCTATGAACCTGCTATGTGTTGTGAAACCGGTATTTGCGGTGTTAGTGTCGACCCTGAACTAATCCGTATATCGACCGTATTGAACGCCCTTAAAAAAAATGGTGTGGAGGTAAAGCGGTATAACCTAAGCAATGCACCGATGGAGTTTGTCAATAACAAAGTGATCAATCAATATATCAATGAAAAAGGTCCGGAAGGATTGCCGGCAGTCCTGCTTGATGATGAAATTATCATAACAGGCCGCTACCCCTCAAATGCTGAATTCATTAAGCTGCTTAGTATTCCTGAAAGCTATCTGAGCGAGCCGAAAGCTGCTAATAAGGGCGGTTGCTGCTGCTCTGACGGGAAATGCTGTTAGGAGGCAAAAACATGAAACCATTTGATCTGCGTGAAATACCGCTAACAAAATATTTGTTTTACACCGGTAAAGGCGGCGTTGGAAAAACCTCTGTCGCCTGTGCCACGGCGGTAACGCTTGCCGATAACGGAAAAAGAGTTTTGTTGATCAGCACAGATCCCGCCTCTAATTTGCAGGATGTGTTTGCGACAGAGCTTGACGGCAAGGGGAAACCCATTAAGGAAGTGCCAAACCTGGTCGTGGCAAATCTTGATCCGATACAAGCGGCGGCAGAATACCGTGAAAGTGTTATTGCGCCTTATCGCGGCAAACTGCCGGATTCGGTTATCGCCAATATGGAAGAACAATTATCCGGCTCCTGCACGGTTGAGATTGCCGCTTTTAATGAATTTTCCCGTTTTATCACAAGTGGGGATATGGAAAAAGAATACGACTATATCCTATTTGATACCGCACCCACCGGACATACCCTCAGAATGTTGCAACTGCCGTCCGCCTGGAGTAATTTTATCAGTGAAAGCACGCATGGGGCATCCTGCTTGGGGCAGCTTGCCGGCTTGGAAAATAAAAAGGATATGTATAAAAGAGCGGTGGAAACACTATCTGACGGCAGTAAAACCACATTGCTTCTCGTATCTCGGCCTGAAGTTACGCCGCTTAAAGAAGCAGAGCGGGCGGCAAAGGAATTGGCTAATTTAGGCGTTAATAATCAGGTTTTGATTATTAACGGTGAACTCGCAGCGTATGACGACGCCATCTCGGAAAGCCTGTATCAAAAGCAGCAAGCCGCACTCAATGGATTGCCTGACGGCCTAAAAACGCTCACAGCCTATTCGATACCGCTGCGCGCCTACAACATTACCGGCATAGAAAATATCCGCGCCTTTCTGACACAAAACTATGCTGTTGTTAAAAATGAGAGCGTGCAAGCACACTCGATCCCGCGTTTGCAGAATGTTGTTGATGAACTTGCAACAACAGGCAAAAAGGTGATTTTCACAATGGGTAAAGGCGGTGTTGGCAAAACAACGGTTGCAGCGGCGATTGCTTTAGGATTATCAGCCAGAGGGAAAAAAGTACATCTTGCTACCACAGACCCTGCGGCACACCTTAAATTTGTCCTGGATGAAACTAGCGATGTAACTATGAGCTATATTGATGAATACGAAGAGCTTAGAAAGTATCAGGAAGAAGTTTTGAATAAGGCGCGGGAAACCATGTCCGAAGATGATGTCGCCTATGTGGAAGAAGATTTACGTTCTCCCTGCACCCAGGAAATAGCCGTTTTCCGGGCGTTTGCGCAAATTGTCGAAAAATCCGAAGAACAGGTTGTCGTCATCGATACCGCTCCGACTGGCCATACGCTGTTACTCTTGGATGCGACGCAAAGCTATCACAAGGAAGTAAAACGAACACAGGGAGAAATCCCCGAGTCAGTAAAAAATCTGCTTCCCCGCTTGCGCAATGAACAAGAAACCGAGGTTATTATTGTCGCACTTGCCGAAGCAACACCCGTTTATGAGGCCATGCGACTGGAAGAAGATTTGAAACGTGCCGGTATTCACAGCAAATGGTGGGTTATCAATGTCTCTCTGTATCACTCAGGCACCACCAATGCTTTGCTGAAAGCCAAGGCAAGCAATGAAATCGAATGGATTAACAAGGTCGACAGTCATACCAATGGCAGCTTCGCCGTAATCGGCTGGAGTGCGGATGAGTTGAAAGGCGAGAAACTGCACGCTTTATAGCCGGATAAACAGCAAACGCAATACCTATATCGGATTTAGGTATTGCGTTTGTTACAATGAAATGAATGGGAGGTTTAGTGAAGATGACAAATGCTCAAAGAAGATTATCTTTCTTAGACCAATACCTGACACTCTGGATTTTTCTGGCGATGGCTATAGGTGTTGGAATTGGTTACATCTTCCCAGGGATGGCTAAATGGTTAGACTCCTTGTCAATAGGTACAACGTCCATTCCGATTGCGATTGGTCTAATTGTGATGATGTATCCACCTTTAGCAAAGGTCAAATATGAAGAAATTGGGAAAGTATTTAGTAACGGTAAGGTTGTGATGCTATCATTGGTGCAAAACTGGGTAATCGGTCCGGTTTTGATGTTTGCATTAGCCATAATCTTTTTGCCAGATAAGCCGGACTATATGGTGGGGTTAATTTTAATTGGGTTAGCTCGATGTATAGCGATGGTAATAATATGGAATTCACTGGCCGAAGGCGATAACGAATACGCGGCGGCACTAGTGGCTCTGAATTCAATCTTTCAGCTTGTACTATATTCAGTATTTGCTTATTTTTTCATTACTGTGCTCCCGGGATGGATCGGTTTTACGGGGATGCAGATTGACGTATCGATGAAAGATGTTGCTATGAGTGTGGCGATATATTTAGGGATTCCCTTTGTGGCCGGATATTTGACAAGACGCATCTTATTGCCGGTAAACGGACGTGAATGGTACGAAGAAACTTTTATACCCAAGATTAGTCCGTTGGCATTAATTTCTTGATTATTTACTATCGTGATTATGTTTTCCCTAAAAGGCAGCTATATTGTTAAATTACCTATGGATGTAGTACGTATTGCTATTCCTTTAATTGTTTATTTTGCGATTATGTTTTTAGTCTCTTTTTTCCTAAGTTACCGTGTGGGTGTAAACTACGAGCAGACAACTACACTAGCATTTACTGCGGCCAGCAATAATTTTGAACTGGCAATTGCAGTAGCCGTAGCCATTTTTGGTATAAATTCGGGTCAGGCATTTGCCGCCGTTATTGGGCCGCTCGTCGAGGTACCTGTCATGATCGGACTTGTGAATGTATCTCTGCGTTTCAGACGTTATTTTACGCCACATAATCCGATTAATAAAGCTGATAATCACTAGAGCTTTAGTAGGGAGGAGCCTTGCTATGAATAAGAAGAAAGTACTGTTTCTGTGTACGCACAATTCTGCCCGCTCACAAATGGCCGAGGGTCTATTGTGTACCATTTATGGCGATAAATATAAATCCTATAGTGCTGGAACTGAACCTTCAAAGGTTAATCCTTATGTAATACGTGCGATGGCGGAAATCGGTATTGATTTTAACGGCCATCGTTCTAAAAGCGTTAACGAATTTTTAAACGAAAAATTTGATTATATAGTAACGGTCTGTGATAACGCCAAAGAAGCGTGTCCATATTTCCCAGGCGGGAAGGAATATCTGCATGAGAGTTTTAAAGATCCATCAAGTTTTACTGGCAGTGATGACGAAATTATGGCGGGTATCCGACTGGTAAGAAATGAAATAAAGGCATGGATAGAGAAGAAGTTTGGAACTTAGGGAGAAAGCAGCGCTATGTTGCTGCTTTTTCTATTGAGAGTATCCATGATATCCCTGACAGAACAGGGGGCCTGCACAGTAACTGAAATCAGCGAGCAGATGAACCGGTATTTTCAAGAAGTATTTTCGTGCATGGCTGAATTTGCAAGAGATAGTGCTGCGTTCTATTTAATTGTTAAATCGGAGTTTAGGCAAATCTAGTGCGCTGTTCACTGTACTGTGAATTTTTTTCCTGTGGCGGCCGTTGTCGGCATTCCCTTGTATATCCGCTTATCCGCTATGATTCCCATCTCGCAAATTCTTATTGCTAAAGGGATGAGCGCCGGTGCCGTCATGGCGCTTGTTATCAGTTCGGCCGGGGCCAGCATGCCGGAGATTATCATGCTGAATTCAATTTTTCAAAAAAGACTGGTATTGGCTTTCGTTGTCTCGGTAATATTAATGTCTACAGTTTCAGGTTTTCTTTTTTACCTTTTATAAGTAGAAATTGAATGATAAATGTACCCAATATAGCTATTGGGTACTTAACCCTGGAAAATGCGGTTCAAATGGGCCTTGGCGTGAAAACCGTGAAGACGTATATAATATCGCCTTATGGATAAATTACAGTGTAAAAACGCTCAGACCTGATGAAATTTGCATTGGACAATGGATTGAGTAACAAATAGTAATTATAATAGAACATTATAGAGAAAGCATCCTAGTACTGGGAAAATGTGTTTTATTTTTTAATATTATACTAACTCAATGTAGTATGTCTGTGGAAACATAGTTCGCTTGAATTGTAAATGGATGGATTCTTTGTAAATGCTCTATATTTTCTTTTCGTTTAATTGTGTTATGGCTTATCCAGACCATGCTCACTTCTCCTTATTTCCCATCATTTCCCGAAAAATAAGCAGTGGATAAGCAGTTTTTCACGAAAAAAGCCTTCCGGCGAAATCGCTGGAAGGCTTGATTTACCTATGGTGCGCCCGGCAGGAATCGAACCTGCGCACCCGGTTCCGGAGACCGGTGCTCTATCCCCTGAGCTACGGGCGCAAATCAAGTGGAACAAAAAATATTATAGCATATGGAATTTGCGTTGTCCAATCATTGTTTACTAATCGCTGCAAAATGGTTTGGCGTGTTACCGCGGCGACTGTGCGGAGATTCGAAAACGACGTTCAGGTTCCTGCGAAGGCAGTGAGCTATGTGAGGTATATGAGAGTTCATTGTCTCACTGCCCTCTAAATATTTCCTTTCACTCGATGAAATCGTGCTTACTCCCGGCAAGAAGATGGCTAGGGCTAAGCCAGGGTTAGCTCTATCCCTGGCTTCCGGCAAGCGATTTTTGACAAATAAGACAAACAGAAGTACAATAAATAAGACTTTATGTGTTAGCGCATACCTGCGACCGACATATTTTTCTTTCCCGACCAGAAAGGTTAAATTAATTTATGCTTTCTGCCTGGATAACGCAACTAAGGCTTCTACCTGCGTCTAAGACTTGGCACAAGCCAAGTTTTGTTTATTAAATGCTAGTAGGGATGGTGAAGGTAGTGATTATTGCCGTAATCGACGGGATGGGCGGCGGAGTCGGCGCCCAACTGGTTGCCAGCCTGACGGCGCAACTGGGGACTAAGGCGGAAGTCATTGCCTTGGGCGCTAATGCGCTGGCAACAAATAATATGGTGCGCGCCGGCGCCAGCCGTGGCGCGACAGGCGAAAACGCCATCATCACCAGTGTGCGTAAAGTCGATGTCGTGGTAGGCCCGATTGGGATTGTAATGGCTAACGCGATGATGGGTGAAATTTCACCGCCGATCGCTGTTGCTGTTGCCAGTGCTGATGCCGTGAAGGTGCTGGTTCCTGTGAATCAAAGCCATGTGGAAATCGTGGGACTGGAACCGCGTCCTATGGGGATTGCCATTCGTGACGCTGTCGCACGGGTTGCCGTAATCGTGAAGGAGGCAGGCTTATGATTACCGTAAGAGAAAAAGTCCGTTTTGTCGAAACTGATATGATGGGAGTGGTTCACCACTCTAACCACTTCCGCTGGTTCGAAATGGCGCGGGTGGAATATTTGCGGCAAGCTGGGGTGTTGTTGCTGGATTTGATGGCTCAGGATATCGTATTTCCAATCACTGACGTGAGCTGCCAGTACAAAGCGTCAGCCCGGTTTGACGATTGGCTGCTGATTGAGGCTAAACTGGTTGACCTTAGCCGCGCTAAAATGGCGTTTGGCTACCAGATTATCAGAGAAAGTGACCAGGCCTTGCTGGCAACCGGCCGCACCCAAAATGTATTTACAGATGGCAGCGGCAGAATTATTCGTTTGCCGATGGAGTATTACGACAAACTGCATGCTTTCTTTATTGCTGAGGAGTAATTTTTGCAATAACCGCAGGTTTTTTTGTCTGGCTGGTGAAAAAAAGAAAAATGTCGCTTTTTTTAGTGTATACTAAATAGTGTAATGTTAATGGCTTTGGCCAATGTTAATCATAATGGGGGATTTACTGTGGATTTTTTATCGCTGATCATCGGTGCTGCTATTTTGCTGGCCATTGGTCTTTGGCTGTTTGTATTGAAACAAGGGGATGCGGAATTTGCGTTTTTGACCAAGAGCCGGAATCCGTTTACTGTGCAGGAGATTAGTGCAGATCGGGTGGTGTTGGTTACCCAGGTGCCGTTTGTTAACCGGGGAACACAGGCCGGTACGATTGTAGACGTTTTTCCCCGGTATTTATTGCCTTATGAATACTTTGACACCGTCAATGTGGCGGCGAAAATAACCATCGCTTCACGTCCGCGCAGAGACGAATACTGGGAAGCGATAATCGTCGAGCCGGGAAAAGGCGATGCGATTATTCTGAGTGTGACCTTGACGGCGAAAGACGGTGACATTGTGGGTTCGCTGCGTGAGATGGTGGACATGCCGGTTGATATTATGTACCAGATCGTTTCCCGCTGTAATTTGTCTTTGTACAAGGAAAGGCTAATCCTGACGTCAGAGGAAGTCGCCGCAGCATTGGCTGAAGTCTCTGTGAAAGGGGGTGTTGCGAAATGACGGAACCTATGTTGGAGCTTGTTCCTGTTCGAACCCGTATCGTGACACCAAAAGACAACATTGTTGATATTATTGAACAGTATGCCGGTAAGGAGATTGGGCCGCATGATGTTGTTTCCGTGGCGGAAAGCGTGCTGGCGATTTCTCAGGGCCGACTGCTGTATATGGAAGATATGAAGCCGCGTTTCTCAGCCCGGTTGTTGTGCCGCTTTGTTCCCCAAAAAGGCAGTTTGGGCAGCACGTATGGTATGGAAGCGGCAATGATGGCAGAAGGTGAAGGCAGAGTGATCTTTGCTTTCCTGATAGGAGCACTCGGCAAATTAGTCGGTAAGAGCGGCATCTTTTATCAACTGGCCGGCCGGCAGGCGGCACTGATTGATGATGTAACAGGCACTATGCCGCCGTTTGATAAGTGTATCGTTTACGGGCCGGAAAATTCCCACGGGGTGGCTGAAGAAATTAAGCGGCGCTTTGGCTGTTATGGCGCGGCAGTCGCCGACGTCAATGACTTGAAGCGGGCGCTGGTTGTCGGCGTGTCTGAGGGGCTGGAGCCGAAACAGTTGGCGCAGATTCTGATTGACAATCCGTTTGGCAATGCTTCGCAGCAGACGCCGATTGTCATTATTAAAAATTATGGTTTAGTTGCATCCCGCGCTGCGGCCGTGTAGGCTGCTATCAGCCCCGGCATACCCGCGCTGGCGTACTTGTACGCTTCGCTGTTGGTTGCCGGGGTTGTTTGTCATCAGACCGGTCTGAGCTGGCCGAACATGCACAGGGATGAATAAGATGGAAGCTGATGACGGAAGTGAGGGATGACAATGTTGCTTGGCATTGATGTCGGCGGGACGTTTACCGATGCGGCGGCAATAGCCGATGGGGCGATTATTGCTCACGCGAAGTCGCCGACGACAGACGATTTGTTAACAGGCATCCTGGCATCACTGGACAAGGTGCTGGCTGAGATGGCTATGCCGGTAGAGCGTGTCGCCTTGTCAACTACCTTTGTTACCAACGCGCTGGTTCAGGGCAGGATCAGTCCGGTCGGTTTGCTGCTGATCCCCGGTCCCGGTATGGATTGCTCCGGGTTGCTGCCGGTTCAACCGGTCATACTTGACGGATATATCGACCATCGCGGACGGGAAGCCGCGCCGGTGCGGGCGGAACAGGTCAAGGCGGCTTGCCGCCAATTGGCTGATTTCGATGCGGTTGCCATATCCGGTAAGTTCTCGGTCCGTAATCCGCAGCAGGAAGCCCAAGTGGCAGACTGGGTGGCTGAATGCTTGCCGCATTGTCATATCACCCGGGGAGCTGAGGTGTCGGGCGGGTTGAACTTCCCGCGCCGGACCAATTCGGCTTACTATAACGCGGCAGTTTGGCGGACGTTCGGCTTATTTGCCGACGCGGCGGAAACCGCGATCCGGCGCCGGGGAATTCAGGCGCCGGTTTACATACTCAAGGCGGACGGGGGAACCTTGCCGCTGCACCTGGCGCGGCGTTTTCCGGTAGAGACGGTATGGACCGGACCGGCAGCCAGCGTGCTGGGGATTAAAGCGCTGACCAATCCCCAGGGACAGGCGGTTTCTTTAGATATCGGTGGTACGACTACAGACATTGCCCTGTGGCAGGACGGCACGCCGCTGGCCGCGCTGCACGGCGTAAATCTGGCCGGTTACGTGACCGCTGTGCGTTCCTTCCGCCTGCATTCCATCGGGATCGGCGGTGACAGTGTGATCCGCCGCAGCGGCGCCGGCATCACCGTCGGGCCTGACCGGCTGGGACCGGCGGCCGCGCTGGGCGGTACGGCTCCGACGCTATCTGATGCGATGATCGTAACCGGGCACCTGCGGTTCGGCAACCCCGAACGCTCGGCACAAGTGCTGGACACCCTGGTTGGCGGCCAATCGATAATAGAAACGGCGCAGCAGATTTTAGCAACTGCTGTCGATATGATTACCCGGGAAATACAAACCATGATTGTGGAGCATGCGGCGGAACCTGTTTACCGGGTGGAAGATATGAACCGGCAGTTACTGCGCCCAGACCAATTCATCGTTGTCGGCGGCGCCGGCAAAGGGTTAGCTCCGCTGCTGCAGGCCGCCTGGTCAAAGCAAACCGGCCGCGACTGCAGTCTTGATATTCCCTCAGCCGCAATGATTGCGAACGCGGTAGGCGCGGCGATTGCCAAACCGACGCTGACCCTGACCGTGCGAGCCGATACGGAACAGCGGATGTACTCGATTCCTGAGCTGGGCATCCGTCAACCGTTAGAAGGCAGGGTAATAACCGCCGATGCGGTGAAGCAACTGGCAGCAAGCTATCTGGTGCGGCAAGCCGGCCTGTCCGGTATTGACGCCGATGCGCTGGAAACGATTTTGTTTGAAGAGTTTAATATGGTCCGGGGCTTTCGGACAGTGGGCAAACAAATCTCGATCAAGCTGCAGGTAACACCGGGCGTGTTGATGCCTGTAAACGGCAAGGAGGTAGTTATATGAGCACTAAACCGTTAGGCTTGGTGTTTTTTCCTGCCTTTGACTGGGCAATCAGTCCGACCCATCCGGAGAGACAGGAACGGCTGCTGTATACCCGTGACCAAATTATCGAAGAAGGGTTGCTGGATGCAGCCGCTATCAGGGAATATAAACCGGCAATGGCGACAATTGCCGATCTGGAGCGGGTTCACTTTGGTGTGCCGGACATTGCCAGTGTGATTACCGAAGCCCACCTGGTTTCTGTCGGTGGCGCGATAGCTGCCGCCGAGTCTGTGCTGCGCAAGGAAACCGCGCGCGCCTTTGCCTTGGTGCGTCCGCCGGGGCATCATGCCATGCGGGTTGTTCACGGCACCCGCGGCTTTTGTACGGTGAACATCGAAGCGGTGATGATCGAATATTTGCGGCGGCATTATGGCATCAGACGGGTAGCGGTTGTCGATACTGATGTCCACCACGGGGATGGGACACAGGATATTTTTTATCATGATCCGGATACCTTGTTCATTTCGTTTCATCAGGATGGCCGTACCCTGTATCCGGGCAGTGGTTTTGTCGAAGAAATCGGCGGGCCGAAGGCGTGGGGAACAACGGTGAACCTGCCGCTGCCGCCCGGTACGACAGACGAAGGCTTGCACCGTGTTCTTGATGAGCTGATTTTGCCGATGCTGGCTGATTTTCAGCCTGATATAATTATCAATTCTGCTGGACAGGATAATCACTATAGCGATCCGCTGGCTAATATGGCGATCACGGCGCAGGGCTATGCCCGTCTGGCTGAAAAGCTGCAAGCCGATGTAGCGGTGTTGGAAGGCGGCTATTCAATTGAGGACGCGCTGCCTTATATCAATGTCGGGATTATTCTGGCGATGGCCGGATTGCCGTATGAGCGGGTGATTGAGCCGGACCGTCATTTGCAGCAACTGGTGCAGAGTGAACGGACAAACCGGCAGATCGATCAGCTTATCACACAGTGGCGGGAACTCTGGAGCCAGCGCGACCGGATGAGCCGGCAGCTGATGCGGCAGGCTGGGGACCATTGGCGGCGGAACAAATCGATTTATTACGATGACAGCGGCATCAGTGAAAGCCAGCAGGAGGTGCTGCGGAGCTGCCCTGACTGTCATGGTATGCTGCAGATTGCCAGCCAGGCTGAAGGTATGAGCATCGGCAGCCAGTCTCTCTTTGGTGTGGTGCTGCCGGGCAATTGCTGCCTGCGGTGCGCCCGTGAAGGCAGGGATGCGGCATTGACGGCGAAAAGGCAAAACCGCTACGATGTTGTTGCCATTCAGGATAAGCAAAATGATACCTATGAAAAACTCACCAGCCGTTGATACCCTGACTGCGGCACAGACGCGCTGATGCCGAACCTGCGAACGGCATAGTTTGCGGGCAGAGCGGTCTGAACACGAAAAGCACACAAATACGAGGAGGCAAATAGATGACACGAATTGATGGCCGGGCCAACGATCACATGCGAACAGTCAGTATTGAGCGCAATTATTTAAAATATCCTGAGGGTTCTGTTCTGGTGTGCTTTGGCAACACAAAAGTGATTTGTACCGCGACTGTGGAGGAGAAAGTACCCCACTTTCTCAAAGGTTGCGGTGAAGGCTGGGTTACCGCGGAATATTCCCTGCTGCCGCGTTCTACACAAAGCCGTAACCCGCGTGAGGCTGCCAAAGGCAAGGTGACAGGCCGGACACAGGAAATCCAGCGCCTGATTGGACGTTCGCTGCGCGGTGTATGCGACATGAAGGCGTTAGGCGAGCGAACCATATTAATCGACTGTGATGTGATCCAGGCGGATGGCGGCACCCGCACCGCGGCGATAACCGGCGCTTTTGTTGCTCTGGTGGATGCTGTCAGCCGGTTTCATACACCCGGACAGCCGTTTCCGGTAACCGACTTTTTGGCCGCAGTCAGTGTTGGCGTGATTGATGATCAGGTCATGCTGGATCTTTGCTATGAAGAAGACTCGCGAGCCGGTGTTGATCTGAATTTAGTGATGACCGGTTCGGGTCAGTATATCGAGGTGCAGGGCACTGGTGAGAAGTCGACATATTCCCGTCAGCAGTTGAATGACATGCTGGCGGCAGGGGAAGCCGGGATAAACCAGTTGATTGCATACCAAAAAACAGTGCTGGGTGAAGCCGCAGGAAAAATTGGCGGAGCGGAGCAGATAAAATGAGAAAGTTAACGGTTGCCAGTAAAAACCAGGGAAAGATTGTAGAGATTAAAAACGCACTGGCCGGTCTGCCGTTCACGGTCATACCGGTCAGTGACTGTGGTGACTTTGCCGAGCCGGAGGAAACAGGCGAGACGTTTGCCGCTAATGCTGAACTGAAGGCGCGCTATTATGCGGCGGCGACCCGCACGGTTTGTTTAGCTGACGATTCCGGTCTGGAAGTTGATGCGTTGCACGGCGCGCCGGGGGTATACTCCGCCCGCTTTGCCGGTCCGGCAGCGACAGATGCCGACAACAACACAAAATTACTGAGATTGTTATCCGGTCTGGATGCAGCGCAGCGGACAGCGCGCTTTCGTTGTGTACTGGTATACTATGATCCCGAAGGCCAACTGCTGACAGTGGATGGAACTTGTGAGGGTATCATTTTGGATGCGCCGCGCGGTGACGGCGGGTTTGGCTATGACCCATTGTTTTATATGCCCGAATATGGCAAAACACTGGCTGAAATGACAGTAGCCGAAAAAAACGCGGTCAGTCACCGGGGCGCGGCATTGCGGGCACTGGTCGAGGTATTGCGGCAAAAATGATGAAGATCGGTGTGATCAGTGATACTCATGGCGACCGTTTCTGTATTGAGCAGGCGGTAGTTACATTAGGAACTGTAGATATGTGGCTGCATGCAGGTGATCACAGCCAGGATGCCCGGGTGTTGACAGAACTGACCGGCTTGCCGGTCGTTAGCGTGGCCGGCAACTGTGACGGCTATGCGGCAGCAAAACCTGACGAATACCTCACCTTTGAGGGCTGGAATTTTTGGCTGACGCATGGTCACCGCCATCATGTGCGTGAAGGGCATGCCGATTTGTTGTATTGGGCGAAGCAGTACGAAATACAGGCAGTTATTTATGGTCATACGCATATTCCGGCAATCTGTTGGGAAGACGATCTGCTGATTTTTAATCCAGGCAGCGCCAGCCGGCCCCGCGGCGGATTTCCCGCCAGTTGCGGCCTGATTACCGTGTCTCCGCAAGCCATTACTCCGCAGATTGTCGAATTATAAGCAGACATAGCGGTAGAGTTCTCATTCCAGGTTAGCGGATCATGGTGGATTTTGCTAGTTCATTAATGGCATATTCTGATTGTGAAATGATATACTTATTTAGCAGGCTTGTATTTTTACATAGAATATGGTTGAATTAATCATATACAGATTCAGTTATTGTATATACTACTTTGGTTAATGTTTACCTTTGGTCTGGTGTTTCTGGTTTCTACAAACGGTGAGTCTGTTATGTTCTTATCATGTGTAGAGGAGGCTGTTTATGGACATTCGGGAAAAAGCAATCAGTTGGCGTAAAGAGAGTCAGGGTATGCTCGAGGTAGCTGCCAAGGCTAAATTGACCACCAGGGAAGATCTGAGTATTATTTATACACCGGGTGTCGCCGAGCCTTGCAAGGAGATCAAATTGGACAAAGACCTGTCGTTTGATTTGACTTGCCGTGGCAATATGGTAGCTGTTGTCACTGATGGAACCCGCGTTCTGGGATTAGGCGACATCGGCGGCGAAGCGGCTATTCCTGTTATGGAAGGCAAGGCAGTTCTGTTTAAAGTGTTTGGCGATGTTGATGCCATTCCCATCTGCCTTGATACGAAAGATCCGGATAAAATTATCGAAGTTGTGCGTCTGCTGCAGCCAACCTTTGGCGGCATTAATTTAGAAGATATGTCTTCTCCCAAATGCTATGATATTGAAGACGAACTGAAAAAGATCATGGATATCCCAGTTTTCCATGATGATCAGCATGGTACAGCGATTGCTGCTGTTTCCGCATTGATTGGCGCGCTGCGCTTTGTCAAA